>Ga0209512_1000089_pt1 | contig 217304 bp, 173 predicted proteins | sample frozenSSSSmetaG_FD_184142 | JGI IMG/M metagenome (GOLD analysis project Ga0209512, IMG submission 184142) | Glacier valley bacterial and archeal communities from Borup Fiord, Nunavut, Canada, to study Microbial Dark Matter (Phase II) -... | ecosystem: Environmental > Aquatic > Freshwater > Ice... | reverse complement strand
CATCCAGATCAGCCAGCCACCGTAACTTTAGCTGTGCATACACTATATATATATAGCAGCACAAATCCCTCCCCCACTTTTTTACGCAGTTCTTAAACGAATCGCTGTTGAGGGTAAATTTCATGGTTTCTCACTGATTTCTCCCCTTTTTTGCTAAGGATTCCACATACCAACAACAACCTTTTCAAGTGGGAAGAAGGACGATTACAGATTAAACTAGATCAAATGCCCTATGACTATGGCAAAAGTTTATAGGGCTGGTAATAGGTTTTGCTTTTGGTGGTTCATCAAATAGTTTATCCAAACATTCTTGCAAGTTTATTTTAATAAATGTTCAGCCTAATGAAAACATCAAGATTTGATACGGCCTGTTATACTTAGCCATATCCTTGAGCACTTTTAAGATGAGTATAGTATTAGTGCGGTCCAGATTTGTATCATCACCGACTTTTCTGTTGTTCCCACGAAGGATTTAATATGCAGGGTCTGCTTAATTTCCCTAAAAAAATCTCAACCTGCCAGCGGCTTTTATAAAGCTCGCTAATTGTGTTTGCTGTCCAGGTCATTTGGTTGGTAATGAGTTCTATGGTCTGCTTGTTTTTCTAGTCCCAATTTACTACTCTCCTGAGTTTCTTACCGTATTTTTTTAGAGGCCGTATTTTTGAGTTCAATCAGTTCATCTATTATGATATGTTGATGCTTGTTTTCAGGCAGGGTGATTTCGCTCTTAGATTCGTACTGAAAGTTTTCTTTACGCCTGATGACAAAATACACACCCTTGCTTTCCCAGACATTCAGCAGATAAAATCATTGTAAAAACTGTCTGCCACAATCCCGCTTCCCTCTTTTCGCTGTTTTGTACTTTGCCCAGTCAAATAAGGACAGGCATAGACTCATTCTTGTAGAATCCAGCAAAAAGATTCTGGACTTAATTCTGAATTTCACCTGCTTAAAGCGGGCCTGCTGTCCCAGAATTTCCAGCAGGCAGAAATAGTAATCTTTAAACAGACTATAATCCCTGTGCTTGTTTTGGTAGCTGACACTGGATTTTGATGGCGCCTTTTGTACCCCTATATGATTTGAGTTACTTGTAACAGAGCGAAGACCAATACTAATATCACGTACCGATTGACTTTTCGCAAATTGGCAGAAGGGCATCGACACCAAATGCGTCCAGCTGTTATAACCTTTATTATGCTTGTTTGTTTTCTTGCTTAGGGCAAGCTTATTGAACTTTGAACGGTCAGGGCAAACGCATCATATTTTGATTAAATGAAGGTATAAAAAAGTATGATTAAAGCTTTGTTTTAACTTACTTTTTACTGTAAAATATTGTGTATTATACTGACAATCAGTATTTTAATTAAATTTTTATGGCGGGTAATCTAAGCAAGCTTCAGGATTTGAACGACATCCTTGTGATGGCTATAATTGCGGTGATGGAGGTTACTTTAGATCATTCTCCGTAATTGCGAAGGTAGATGGCAAAATCAACTCGACAGCAAGGGCTACGGTCCTACTTGTCTTAAAATTATGGCTAAACATTACGGAAGGAATTACCCGGGAAAGTATCAATTTCTATGATTTAGGTGAAGCACACTTAAATTCTTAACTGCGCAGTCAGCATTTTAAGTGTACACTTAAGGATTTATGCGCACACTTACCAGTTTAAGTGTGCAGTCACCCCATTTTAGGTGTAAAATCTGCTTTTTTTTAACATCAGTATTGTAGGTTCGTTTAAGCAATCAACCAATGCTGCTTCTAATCATGGTACTCTATATTACTATATTTCCCTATTTAAGGACTACAAAGAAGAGCCTCACTAGTTTATTACTAGTTGCCTCTTCTACGTCCTGGCTTCGAGTCTGCTTCGAGTCTGCTATGTGTCTGCTTCGGCTCGGCCCGAAGCAAACAGCCATAAAACACATAGCAAAGCGGTATCCGAAAAGTTTCAGTACAAACCCCATATCAACCAGAACGTTTCATCAAAAGACAAAGTTGGAAAGGTCTAAAATTAAAATAGCGGAATGCCGGATCAATTCCGAGAATGCTACATCCAATGTCCAGTGCAGTTTGTTGTCTATGCTCCAATGCGAGAGGACAATGTGCTGGAATTCCCTGGTGCTTTTTATTTTATTACCGCATTTAGGTCCGGTCATTTACCACGGTTTCCGGGTTTCTATCTTTCCGTGCCCGCTGTCAATATCTTCATCTGTCTGGATCTCTTTTGAAAACCTGAATTCATTCCCTATATTTTTTAAATAACAGCTCCTGATTGTTTTTTATGCCAAAACATAACCCGCCTCTTTTGCGATGATCTTTTCGGCAATGTCCGTCTGAGAGCCCATGGCATCAATGGTCACAATGTTGTTTTTCAGGCTTAGCACCTCTAATAATTGGGGAGCTCAGGCACTGACCATATGACCCAGTGATTTTTTGCTATGCAGTTTAGCTCAACGTATAGTTTTGCCATCGATGTTTACGATTTACTTTACATCGGTAACTTTTATCAGTTCGGAAACCTATTCTATAAAACAACGCTCAAATGCTGACTGTCATTGGCGCGATGATCCGGTTAAAGGCGTCGTGTGAAAGGATCCTGTTCTCTAAATTAAGGAACTCAGTCAACCATTCTTCTTTGGCCTGACAATATTCCCCAATATTACCCCAGGTATCTGCCCCACAAATCACAGCAATTATAGCCATCACAAGGATGGCGTTCAAATCGTGAAGCTTGCTTAGCTCCCTTCTGTTGTCTTCTATGTGCTTAAAAACACCTAACAATAACCCGTCATAACAGTTTAATTAAAATGCTGATTATCATTATAATATATAATATTTATAGCAAAAAAAAAGCTGAAAAAAAAACTTTAATCATACTTCCTTATAACTTCATTTAGTCAAAATATGATGCGTTTGCCCTGGCAATTAAGAGTCAAAACCTAATTACAGTCAAATTGCCTACTGGTAAATAACTTCAAAGAATCTCAATAAAAAGTTACAATTACTACTAACTTTTGTAAAATCCCAACTGTTAAATTATGTTAACCTATCACCTAGATAACCACCTTTTACATAGCTTAGCCTCCTATTATTTTAATTGACGTTATCGTATTATTACTTATCTTTGCACAATGTTTAAAATTAAACACCTTACATTATTAAGCTTCACCATCATTGCTTTGACCTTTGCGGGCTGTAAAAGCCAGTTTGAGAAAATCCGTCTAAGCAATGACGTCGCTAAAAAAAATCAGGAGGCAATGCGACTTTATAATAAGAAAAGCTACAATAAGGCTTTGATCTTGTTTGAAGACCTTTCTCAGAAATACAGAGGAAGAGATGGGGCGCAGCAACTGAATTATTATTATGCGATGACCCTTTATAATTTAAAGGATTATACCACCGCCAGGTATCAGTTTAAGGTATTTGCAGACACCTACCCGACCAGTGAGTATGCAGAAGAGTGCAGGTACATGAGTGCTTATTGTTACTACCTTGAATCCCCTGATCCAAGTTTAGATCAAGAGAACACACTGAAAGCAATCGATGCACTTCAACTTTTTATTAACTTTTATCCAAAAAGCGAGCGTGCTATCGAAGCAACAAAGTACATTGCCATACTTAGGGCAAAACTTGAGGACAAGGCGTTTGCCAATGCTAAAATGTACTATGAATTAGGAGGGTATGACATTACCAATTATAAATCGGCAGTCATTGCATTGAAAAATGCACAGATTGACTTTCCTGATATTAAATATGCAGAAGAAATGGATCTATTGATCGTTAAATCCCAGTTTAATTATGCGAAAAACAGTACTGAGATCCGTCAGGAAGACAGGTATAATGAAGCAGTTACTTATGCGAGTGAGTTTATAGAATCCCACCCCAAGAGTGCATTACTTGCTGAAGCAAAGGAGTTGAAGGCTGAAAGTGAAACTGCCGTTGTAAACGTAAAAAAATACTTTGCAACTCAGGAAGCTTTAACTGCCAAGTACAAAGCACAACTGACAAAGGAAAACAAAAATCAAAGAGATACTACAAATAAAACCCCAATAAAATAATGAATACGAATAAACCAGCAGTTCCAAATACAACAGTTACAAGGAATGTTAATGACCTTGACCAAAAAACTGGAAACATTTACGAGTCTTTAGTAATCATTTCTAAACGGGCTAATCAGATTTCAAACAACATGAAAGAAGAGTTACACGGTAAATTGGCCGAATTTGCTTCTTCAAATGACAACTTAGAAGAGATCTTTGAAAACAGAGAGCAAATTGAAATTAGCAAGCACTATGAGCGCATGCCGAAACCTAGTTTGATCGCTGTTGATGAATTCCTTAACGATAAAATTTACCACAGGAATCCAGCTAAGGATTTATAATATCTGGCATTGGATTAATTTGCTTTCATGCATTAATAACCATGCTAAAAGATAAAAAAATTATTTTAGGCGTTTGCGGTAGCATAGCAGCATATAAGTCAGCAATACTTGTAAGGCTACTCATAAAATCTGGTGCAAACGTCAAAGTTATTTTAACGGCTGACGCGGCAAATTTCATTACACCGCTTACCTTGGCCACCCTCTCTAGAAACCCTGTTTACACGCAATATTTTGATGCGGAAACAGGCGTTTGGAGCAATCACGTCGAATTGGGCCTTTGGGCAGACTTGATGATTGTCGCGCCTGCCAGTGCAAATACTCTTGCTAAAATGACGGCCGGCTTGTGCGACAACCTACTCACAGCAGTTTATTTATCGGCAAAATGCCCTGTTTTCTTTGCTCCGGCAATGGATCTTGACATGTGGAAGCACGAAAGCACCGTTCATAACATTCAACAGTTGCATTCCTATGGAAACAGCCTGATTTCACCGAGAAGTGGAGAACTTGCCAGCGGTCTGCACGGTGAAGGAAGAATGGCGGAGCCGGAAGAAATTATTGATCACCTCGTTAAATCTTTACGACAAAGCCTACCACTTTTCGGGAAAACCGCATTAGTAACAGCCGGTCCAACTTATGAGGCAATCGATCCTGTTCGATTCATAGGGAATCATTCATCTGGCAAAATGGGTTTTGCCATTGCCGATGAGTTGAGTGTATTGGGTGCATCAGTAACGTTGATCAGCGGCCCGACTGTCGCAAAAACTATGCATCAAGCTAACCGAATTGACGTGGTTAGTGCGGCTGATATGCTAGAAGCTTGTACTGCCGAATTTAGTACCGCAGACATTGTGGTGATGAGTGCAGCTGTTGCTGACTATACACCTGCTGTTGTTGAGCAACAAAAGATTAAAAAGGTGGAAGGTGATTTTAGCCTTGTACTTAAAAAAACGGAGGATATTTTAGCGACACTAGGAAAGCTGAAGAAACCGGGGCAAATATTGGTAGGCTTCGCTTTAGAAACCAATAATGAGGAAGAGCACGCGATTGGGAAGCTGAAAAAGAAAAACCTCGACCTTATTGTTCTTAATTCCTTAAACGACCAGGGTGCTGGCTTCAAGTCTGACACCAATAAAATTACTATATTCAATAAGGCTTTGGAGAAGACGATTTTTGATCTCAAATCAAAGGCCGAAGTTGCCAAAGACATTTGTGCTGAAATATTAAAATTGGTCTGATCATGAAGTGCCCTTTGCTTTTCATAATTCTATTGTTACTAATCGGCTTTGAATCGGCGCTTACCGCACAGGAATTAAACGCACGTGTGCAGGTTCTCGCTCCTACCGTTCCAAACATCGACAAAAGAAATTTAGAGGTACTGCAAAAGAACATCAGAGAGTTTTTGAATAACAACAAATGGAGTAATGAAACTTACGCTCCCCAAGAAAGAATTGAATGCAACTTTGTGATCACCCTATCGGAATGGGACGGCAATTCGGCTTATAAAGCGGAAGCACAAATTCAATCCAGCAGACCTATTTACGGATCCGCTTACAATTCTACCTTACTCAACCTAAACGATAAAGATTTTGATTTTAACTTTACTGAAGGACAATCATTAGATTTTTCTGACCAAAACTACCTTACAAACCTAAGTTCTCTGCTTGGTTTTTATGCCTATACCATTATCGGCTTAGATAAAGACAGTTTTAGCTCCTTAGGAGGAACAATATTTCATAAGAAAGCACTGACGTTACTGAGCAATGCACAGGTATCGTCAAATAGTGGCTGGAAAGCGTTTGACGGGTTAAGGAATAGGTATTGGTTAAATGAAAACTTTCTGAATAAAGGGTTCGAAGAACTTAGGGTATTCATTTACGACTACCATTTTAATGGGTTAGATAAGCTACAGGATAATCCAGGAAGAGGCGTAAAGAGAATAATCAGCCTATTGGGCGGTCTAAAACAGATGGATAAGCAAAAGCTAGGTTCTATCTTCCCAAACTTTTATTTTGCTAGTAAAGCAGATGAAGTTATTAATATACTCTCTATTCAAACCGGTGATCCAACAGACAGGATCAAAGCTTACAATCTTTTGATTGAAGTTGACCCAGCGAATATAAACAAATACGAGCGCTTAAAACAAGCTTCAGTACCACTCAAAGAATCCCTTAAAAAGAATTAGATAAAATCATCTCGATTATTGGTTAAATAACCGGAAGGGAGCGGATCTCTTATTTTTTTGTACAATTGAATAAACACTCATTGCTTAAGTTTTCATAATTTAGCGGAGCATATGCTACAAAAACTTACTATCCGTAATTACGCACTCATAGATAGTGTAGACCTTGATTTAGATAAGGGTTTGAATATAATAACTGGTGAAACAGGGGCGGGTAAATCAATCATGCTGGGTGCGTTGTCTCTTATCTTAGGTCAGCGAGCAGAGACCAGATACTTCTTTAACCAAGCAAAAAAGTGTATTATCGAAGGAATTTTTACTTTAAGTGGTAATCTATTGCAGTCACTTTTCGAAGAACACGACATTGATTTCCACGAAGAAACTATTTTACGAAGAGAGATTTCTACAGACGGTAAGTCACGTGCGTTTATTAACGACACCCCTGTTACGCTTTCCTTAATGAAAACAGTCGGTGAACAACTGATTGACATTCACTCTCAGCACGCCACATTAGAAATTAACGACCCGGGGTTTCAGCTGTTGATAGTTGATATATTATCTAACCATTCAGAACTGCTTGGCAGCTACCGTTCTACGTATAAGGGCTTCAAGAAAAACCAACAATTGCTCACTGAACTAAAATCGGGAGCAGCTGAAGCGAGAAGCAAGCAGGATTATGAACAATTTTTGTTTAATGAATTAGAAACCGCAGCATTTAAATTAGACGAGCAAGAAAAGTTAGAACATGAGCTGGAGTTGCTCAACAATTCAGAAAATATTAAGAAAGGTCTGTTAACAAGTAACAACTTGTTAACAGAAGAGGAAGTCTCTGTACTGTCTCTACTAAAAGAAAGTTTGAGTCAGCTGCAAGGAATCGAGAAATTCAATGCAGACTATGAGTTGTTAACAGCAAGACTGAAGTCAGTACTTATAGAGGTAAAAGACATATCGCAGGAGACTACTACCTTTGAACAGAATATTAACTTTAATCCATCGAGGATTGAAGAGATCAACTGCAGGTTAGACACCATTTACACCTTACAACAAAAACACAGGGTTGGTACTGTCGAAGAATTACTCGGCGTGCAAAACCAGCTATCTAATAGCCTGCAAAGCTTGCTAAATAGCGATGAGGAAATTGAAAAACTTGAACTTAAGATTAGAAAGTCAGTCGCTGAACTTGAAAAAACTGCAACTATACTTTCTACAAACAGAGCTAAATCCATTGTGGTTGTAGAAGAACAAGTGATCCATACTCTTGCGAAAGTTGGGATGCCCAATGCAAAGATTAAGATAGAAAAGGTTTCGAGCAAGGAGCTGAATAAAGATGGTAAAGATCAAATTACCCTATTGTTCTCTGCGAATACTGGTCAGCCACCAGCGCCTGTCGCAAAGGTCGCTTCGGGAGGAGAGCTTTCAAGGTTAATGTTATCTATAAAGTCGATTCTGGCCAAACATACTGCATTACCAACATTGATATTCGATGAGATTGATACAGGAATTTCTGGAGAAACAGCAGTTCGTGTAGGGAATGTGATTGGAGAATTGGAAGCAAACATGCAAGTGATTTGTATTACACATTTGCCTCAAATTGCTGCGAAGGGAGATGCTCATTATTTCGTTTACAAGAATGAAGAATCAGAACGGACAACTACTGGAATTAAGAGGCTGAAGCCTGCCGAGCGAATTGTTGCCATTGCCGAGATGCTTAGCGGAAAAGATCCTGGAGTTTCAGCGTTGCAAAATGCACGGGATCTATTGGCATCAAAGTAATTCTTTGCAGCAGGTTTCTTCATAAGTTTTATATTTTTCTTACTTTCGATAATTAAAAGCAGAACAACAAAACAAAAAAATATGTACAATTTATTAAAAGGTAAACGCGGTATCATTACCGGGGCACTTGATCAAAATTCCATTGCTTGGAAGGTGGCTGAAAAAGCGCATGAAGAAGGCGCTACGTTTGTACTAACAAACGCACCCATTGCTATGAGAATGGGAGAAATCAACAACTTAGCAGAAAAAACAGGATCCCAAATTATTCCTGCAGACGCTACAAATGTTGAAGATTTGACCAACCTGTTTACCCAATCGCAGGAAATACTTGGTGGTAAGATAGATTTTGTTCTACATTCCATAGGTATGAGTGTGAACATTCGCAAGAAAATACCATACACAGAATCTAACTACGATTACTTCATGAAAGGCATTGATGTTTCTGCCCTGTCATTCCACAAAATGATGGCCGTTGCTAAGAAACTTGATGCAATCAGCGAAGGAGGAAGTGTAGTTGCATTAACCTACATGGCTGCTCAGCGTACTTATCCATTCTATACAGATATGGCAGATATAAAAGCAATGCTGGAATCAATCGCAAGAAGCTTTGGATATCACTATGGTCTTGACAAAAAAGTGAGAATCAATACCGTTTCACAATCACCTACCAAAACTACTGCCGGAACAGGGATTAAAGGATTTGGCGATTTCTACGACTATGCAGATGCCATCGCTCCTCTTGGAAACGCGGATGCTGCCTCATGTGCTGATTACTGTATCACTTTGTTTTCTGACTTAACTAGAATGGTCACCATGCAGAACCTTTTCCATGATGGAGGATATTCTTCAACGGGAGTTAGCGACTCTATTATGACGAGGTTAGGAGTTGATCCTGAAGCTTAATAAAAATAAATACCTGAGCGCCTGGATCTTTATCCGGGCTTTTTTGTTAAGTGTTATAATTTTTTTTAACCTATCCTTCGCATTTGCGCAGGGTTCTTCTACGATTACAGGAATAGTTAAAGATAATAAAGGCGAAGTACTACCAGGTGCGGCAATCTATCTAAGTGGATACAAAATAGCAACAGTTGCCAACAACGAAGGAAAGTTTACCATCGGAAGTCTAAAACCGGGAAATTACGAGATCCTGGTACAGGTGATTGGTTTTCTACCTCAAAACAAAAACGTAGTGCTTGCTGACAAAACCGTCAATGTAGAAATCGTGCTATCGGAAAATGTAACAGAGTTGACTGAGGTTGTGATCAACGCAGATCCAAATAGGCAACGTTACCTGGAAATGTTTAAGAATTCTTTTATTGGCAATACACCAAATTCTAAAAAGTGTAAAATTTTAAATCCGGAAGTAATACAAACGGATTACAACAAATCTAAGAGAGTACTGACCGTTACCGCAACAGACTTCCTGATCATTGAGAACAAGGCACTTGGCTATCGCATAAAATACCTACTTAATTTTTTCGAAAGTGATGAAAATGCTAACGTGGTATTTTACTCGGGACACCCCCACTTTGAAGAATTAGAACGTAGAGAATCTAAATGGCAAAAGTACACGAAGCTAAGAGAAATTGCCTACGCAGGCTCGTCACAACACTTTTTTAGCTCGTTGTACCATAACAGGGTTAAAGAAGAAGGGTTTATAATCAATAAAATCGCTAAAGTACCAAATAAAAACAGGCCACCGGACGATCTGATTAACGCCAATATATCAAGACTAAGCAGAACATATTATGGCGATTCAAGGCTAAATGGAATGTTTACCGATTCCCTGAGGTACTGGCGAAACATGCGAACAGAACCAGCTACACTTTCCGTTCTCAACCGTTCGGAAGTCCTTATAGATACGCTCGTAAAGCAGATTTTTAAAGGGGTTCAATCCATAGCGTATAACGATGCATTATATGTGATCTATACTAAAGAACGTGAAACTGTTGAGTACACTAACATGTCGGGCCATAGCGTAAACCGTCCTATTGACATTCCAAATTACCAAATCTCCGTAGTTCATCAGTTGCTTTCACCTGCCAGCTTTTACGAAAATGGTGGCATTTTTGATCCCAGAGCGTTACTTTATGAAGGTTTCTGGGCGTATGAAAAGATTGCAGACATGGTTCCCATGGATTACATCCCTAATATAAATAGGTAAAATTACTACCTGATTACTAAATTTATTAGTAATTTTACCTAATGATAGCTGATAAGGATTTACCGGAAAATTACCACAAAGGACGAGGTGCTCAATTTAATCCACATAACCGTTTTGCTAAGAATGACTATGTTAAGCAGCACGATGAAGGAATTGATGATTGGGAGGATCACCCACAAAAGACAAGCTTTATTCTTGGAAAATCTAAGTCTATCGTGAACAAAGTCGATAGTCCTGATGTGGGCATGGCCTATTCACTAAATCCCTATCAGGGTTGTGAGCACGGCTGCACCTATTGCTATGCTAGAAATGCACATGAATATTGGGGTTTTAGTGCGGGTTTAGACTTTGAGCGAAAAATCATCGTGAAGACTGATGCGCCGGAACTGTTCAGGAAATTTCTGGAAAGAAAAAGTTGGGATGCCAGCACTATATCTTTATCCGGCAATACCGACTGCTACCAACCTGCAGAACGAAAATTTAAGATTACCAGACAGCTCTTAGAGATCGCTTTGGAATATAAGCAGCCAATTGAAATGATCACTAAAAACGCACTGATATTAAGAGACGCTGACCTCTTGCAAGAATTGGCGAAGCTGAATCTGTGTACGGTGTATGTTTCAATAAACAGTTTAAACGAAAGTTTGAGGTCAAAGATGGAACCGAGAACTACAACAGCAAAACAACGCCTTAAGATCGTAGAAGAACTTAGTAAGAATGGCATCCCGATGGGTGTTATGGCTGCACCACTTATTCCAGGCTTAAGCGACCACGAAATACCTGCTATTTTGAAAGCAATTGCTAGTGCTGGTGCTAAATCTGCAGGATATACGGTGGTCCGGTTGAACGGAGCGATTGGCGGAATCTTCAAAGACTGGCTAAGGAAAAATTTCCCGGACAGATTTGAAAAGGTTTGGCACCTTATTCAATCCTGTCATAGGGGCAACGTAAACGATAGCAGGTTTAGCGATAGGATGCGTGGTGACGGGAATATTGCTCAGATAATTAGTGACAATTTCAAGCTACATTGCCGTTTAAACCACTTGAACGAGAAAAGAGTAATGCTGGACTCTAGTCTTTTTGCGTACCTAAAGTCCAACTTAGCTTATTTTAAAAGGCTCAATCCGATTAGGAAAGGAAATTGTCACACTCCCTATAAGCCTTAATTACGAGCAGCTCACCATCTTTTCCAGACTTGGAATTGCCATGTTCCATGCCCATTACTCCTTTGTAACCTTTATTGTAGATATGCTTAAAAAGATTTTTATAGTTGATCTCGCCAGTTGTTGGCTCGTTTCTTCCTGGATTATCACCTATCTGGATATAAGCGATCTCATCCCAACACCTATCCATATTTACTATTAGCTGCCCTTCGGTCTTCTGCATGTGGTAAATATCATAGAGAATTTTACATGCGGGACTTTGAACAGCCTTGCAAACGGCGTACGTTTCATGTGTTTGTTGCAGAAACAGTTCTGGGGTATCACTTAGAGTTTCCAAAACCATAACTAATCCATGCGGTTCAAAGATTTCTGCTCCAGCACGCATGGCATCAATTACATTTGCGAATTGATTGCCGTAAGGAAGTTTACGTTCATAGAAACCGGGTACTACAGTCAGCCATTTTGCATCACACCTTTTGGCTGCTTCCACAGAACGCTTGCAAGTATCGATAAATTTATCTTTGAATTCCTTTTTCCCGGTAGTGAGTGATGTTTTCCAATTGTCGCCACCATCAACAACAAAAACTCCCATACGCATGCCAAGCTTAGCCAATAAATTACCAATTTTGGTTTGCTCTTCAATAGAACGGCCAAGGAAACCATTATCTTCGATAGCGCGGAAGCCCTGATCATACATGTATTGGATTTGATCTAGGAAACTGTTTCCAGCATTGTTACCGAACATCCCCTGGTGAGGTGCATAGTTAAGATTGAAGGTTTTAGCGGCACTTATTGAAGCAGAGTTCTGCTCATAATTTGCTGCAAAGCCAGCTAATGAAGAACCTGCAACAAGCGCTCCGGAAGCAACAAAGCTGTTCTTTAAAAAATTCATTCTATTCATATTTTTGGTTTAGATTTGGTTGCACTAATTTAATTAATTTTATCGATCAGCAATTAATTTTTTGAAACCCACTGTGAGCGTATCAGATATATTGCCATCCTTTTGACGATAAATGATGTAGGCTTCTAAATCACGATGAGATTTGATAAATGTCATTGCTTCATTCACTTCCATTGCCATTATCGCGTTATCATACCCATCTGCGGTGATTGCATCTTTGGCATATAACGTAGCGCTGATTATTGAATTTTGCAAGGGATAGCCTGTTTTTGGATCGATGAGATGGGAAATTTTCTTTGAACCTTGCTGTAAATACTTTCGGTAATTACCAGAGGTAGTAATCGCACCGTTGCTCAGCTCAATAACGTGCTTGAAAGCGGGTTCCGGGTTTAAACCATCGCCAGGACCTTCTATCCCAATTCTGAAATGGCTACCGTCTGGCTTAGTACCTTTTATCCTCAGCTCTCCTCCTATCTCAACTACAAATGAGGTTACGCCCTTCTTTAACAGATAGCTTGCCACAACATCCACACTGTATCCCTGCGCAATTCCGTTGACGTCTACCTGAATACATGGCTTAGTCTTTCGAAGAAATGATCCATCTAGACTCAGATTCTTCATACCCACACACGGTAAAATTTGCTTTATAGTCAGGCTATCAGGGAAATCTTGTATTGGCTTCGCTCCAAACCCCCATACCTGCACCAAAGGCTTCACTGTAATATCGAATTTTCCTTTCGTAGACTTTGTGATCTCAAACGACCTCTTAATCACTTTTAGAAAATGCGGATCAAGCTGTAATCCTCCTGAAGAAGCATTTAGCTTGTTGATCAGTGAATATGGTTTGTATAGGGACATGGAAGAATCAATCTGCGAGAGAATGCTATCCACCGCATTTTTGGTTACTATACTATCTCTTGCAAAGTACTTTATGGTATAATCGGTTCCCTGGGCAAAGCCATGAATGAAATATTGCTGCTGGTACTCCTTTCTTAAAATGAGGATTAGCAGCGATATTAACAAAACAATGGCATTATAACGGAACATCAGTTTGAGGCCCCTAAATCACTTTGGTTTTACCTGGCGTCGGTATCGGATACAATCCGCTGGCATCAGGTAAAATCTTTGGCTTAGCAGTCCAGCTCAGTTCATCTGGAAACAAGTTATTGTCAGCAGCCAAGCCCTCTGCCCAGCTAATTTTCTTGCCGGAATATGTTGCATACCTGCCGATGATCGCCGTCATACAGCTTGTTGCACCGCGCTCTGCATCGTGGAACTTGTACTCTCCTTTTGCTATTGCATCAAAAAGTTCATCGTGCTCAGTCTGATATGGATTTGGATTTGTCTTTGCACTGTAGTTGTAAAGCGACTTTCCTTTGGTATCCACAATTCTACCAATATTACTTCCCGCATCAAGGTGAATCCGACCCTTTGTTCCTTGGAACCCCTCATCTACACGATTATCAATACCTTCAAAATGACGACATTGACTATGTACTACAGCTCCATCCGCGTATGTTAACTCCACAGAGTGATTGTCGTAAATCTCTCCGTACTGCTTACCTGTTCTCCAAGCGCGACTTCCTGTTCCTTGCACAGAAACTGGTGGCCCATTTTTTATCCAGTTGGCGATATCGATATTGTGAACGTGTTGCTCTACGATATGATCTCCGCACAGCCAGTTGAAGTAGTACCAGTTTCGCATTTGGTATTCCATTTCAGTTTGATTAGGCTCACGGTCTTTTACCCAAACACCGCCGCTATTCCAATATACCTGACCACTGGTAACATCACCAATCATACCATCTTGAACACGCTTTATAGCTTCTCTGTAACTATTCTGGTATCTTCGCTGCAGTCCAACCACTACATTTAGTTTTTTACTTTCGGCAAGCTTCGCCGCTGCAAGCACCCTTCTAATTCCGGGGGAGTCGACCGCTACAGGCTTCTCCATAAAAATGTGCTTGTTTTGATTTACTGCTTCTTCGAAATGACCAGGTCTAAATCCTGGAGGGGTTGCCAATAAAACAACGTCCGCCAGTGCAATAGCATTTTTATAGCCATCAAACCCTACAAACCTGCGTTCTTTAGGAACGTCAACTTTATCTCCAAACTTCTCTTTTATGTCTTTATAAGCGCCTTCGAGTCTGTCGCTAAATGCATCTGCCATAGCAACTAACTTCAAGTTTTGCTTCGTGCTTAATGCCTGAAACGCAGCTCCGGTGCCTCGGCCACCACAACCGATCAATGCAATCTTAATGGTATCATCAACTGTGGAATGTGCTGCTCCGCCACCGGCAAAAGCTACTCCATTCATCATTACTCCTCCAGCAACCAAAGCAGAGGCTTTTAAAAATTCACGGCGTTTGTCACGCAATTCTTCATTGTTCATTGTGATTCTGTTTTATATGTGGCTATCAAATGTGTTGAATTTTATAAATCTTTAATAGGTGCCTTATTGTAATAAGCATCTATATATTCTTGAGAGGGCTTAACTAGAGGTCTTACTAAACGAAGACCAACAAAGGGTGCTTCAGGAAACCACCAATTACTTTTAGGAATCTGCGGATCCAACTGCTTCCATGCGGGATCAGAAGGAAATCTCGCGGCCGATCTCAAATCTGTTGCAGCATCGTTATAAGCACCACCCCTAACTACCATTGGATAAAGCTTCTCCGGATTAGCTACCGGATTATTCGCTTTCGCATCTACGACACTCGCATAAAATTCTGGTAAATATTGGTCATATGTCCACTCAGATACGTTTCCGTACATGTCATAAAGTCCCCATGGATTGGGTTTCTTCGCTCCTACTTCATGTGTTTTGCCATCGCTGTTAGCGTCATACCAAGCGAAGTCGCTCAGCTTCTTTTCGTCGTTCCCAAAAGAAAATTCCGTTGTAGTTCCGGCGCGACAAGCGTATTCCCATTCCGCTTCGGTAGGCAATCGATAGAATTCACCCGTTCGGGCGTAAAGCCATTTACAAAATTGTATCGCATTGTAATGTGTCATGGCAAGGGCAGGTTGTCCCTCTTTACCCATTCCAAATGTCATGTCGAGATATGGTTTTGTGGGTCTGGTTACCGCATCAACATTCGCAGCTACTGCGCCAACATTATGTGAAACCTCAAGGTCCTTATATAAAAAAGGCTCATAAATATCCCAGATCACTTCGTAAGTACCAATCCAAAACGAGTCTACCTTAACTTCATGTATCGGTTGCTCATCAAGTTTACCTTTTTTGCTGCCCATAAGGAACGTTCCCCCAGGAATGCCTTGCATTTGAAAAGAAAGCTTAGTTCCGGTGATCTCTTGTTTGTATGCCTTCGGCTTTTCCTGCGCAAAACTAATGGATGCTGCCAATACAAAAGGAAAAAGCATTGATATTTTCATTCTCAATATTAATGTGTTATATTAAAACCTAACCTAGTTTTTTCTAAAATAGGGCCAATAATCCATATACCAAAATTTCCGTAACTAAAACACAAAAAAAACCCCTAAAAGCTATTTGCTCGCAGGGGTGGTAATATGGTTTAAACGAAATGCTTACTCTACACTTCCCTCTTCTTTTTTCTTTTTCTTACCAGGGCTCCTGTTCTCAACTACAATCACATCATTCTCTTTATCATAATCAATCTCAAGAGTGTCTCCGTCACTGATCTCACCTTTCAGTATCTCCTCAGCGATAGGGTCCTCTAAGTATTTTTGAATTGCTCTCTTTAGTGGACGCGCACCAAAATTGATATCAAATCCTTTATCAGCGATAAAATCTTTCGCTACTTCGGTCAATTTAACTTCATAACCAAGGTTGTGAACGCGACCAAATAATGATTTCAATTCTATGTCAATGATTTTGAAAATCTCGTCTTTTCCTAAAGTATTAAATACCACTACATCATCAACACGATTTAAAAACTCAGGAGCGAAAGAACGTTTCAAGGCACTTTCAATTACCCCCCTCGAATGGGTGTCAATCTGATTTACCTTAGCCGTCGTTGAGAAACCCACACCTTGTCCGAAATCTTTCAATTGACGTGCGCCAATGTTAGAAGTCATAATGATAATTGTGTTTCTAAAGTCGACTTTTCTACCTAAACTATCGGTAAGCTGACCTTCGTCCAACACTTGAAGTAAAATATTGAACACATCAGGGTGAGCTTTCTCTATCTCATCAAGAAGAATGACTGCGTAAGGTTTGCGACGAACTTTCTCTGTCAACTGTCCGCCCTCCTCATAACCCACGTATCCGGGAGGAGCACCAACTAAACGTGACACTGCGAACTTCTCCATGTACTCACTCATGTCTATCTGAATTAGTGAGTCATCACTATCAAACATGAAACGGGCAAGTTCTTTAGCAAGCTCAGTTTTACCAACACCAGTAGGGCCTAAGAATATAAACGATCCAATTGGCTTCTTAGGGTCCTTTAAACCAGCTCGTGTACGTTGGATAGCTTTCGTTAACTTTTTTATTGCATCTTCTTGACCAATGATTTTCTCAGCAATGGTTTCGTACATATTCAATAGTTTTATGCTATCGGTCTGTCCAACACGTTGCAAAGGAATACCAGTCATCATCGAAACCACCTCAGCTACATTGTCTTCAGAAACAGTATAACGTTTAGATTTAGTTTCATTTTCCCAGGCTGCCTTCGCGCGATCAAGTTCTTCTAAAAGATTCTTTTCAGTATCTCTTAGCTTAGCCGCTTCCTCGTACTTCTGGCTTTTAACAACTTTATTTTTCTCTAGCTTGATCTCTTCGATCTTATTTTCGATATCTATGATATTCTCTGGAACGTGAATATTTGTAAGATGAACTCTGGAACCTGCCTCATCCAAAGCATCAATAGCTTTATCTGGCAAAAACCTGTCAGTAACGTATCTTGAAGTCAAAGCAACACAAGCGTTTATTGCCTCATCTGTATAGGTTACACCATGATGATCTTCATATTTTTCTTTGATACGATTCAAGATCTCAACGGTTTCATCCGGAGTAGCCGGTTCGATCATTACCTTTTGGAAACGACGATCCAAAGCTCCATCCTTTTCAATATACTGACGGTACTCATCTAAAGTTGTGGCACCAATACATTGAATTTCGCCTCTAGCTAAAGCAGGTTTAAACATGTTTGAGGCATCCAAAGAACCTGAGGCCCCACCGGCACCTACAATAGTGTGAATCTCGTCAATGAACAAGATGACATCTGTCGATTTCTCCAACTCATTCATCACTGCCTTCATACGTTCTTCGAACTGGCCGCGGTACTTTGTACCGGCAACCAATGAAGCAAGATCAAGTGTCACTACCCTTTTATTAAATAATACCCTTGAAACTTTACGCTGTACAATCCTTAACGCCAAGCCTTCAGCAATTGCAGATTTACCCACGCCAGGCTCACCGATTAGGATTGGATTATTCTTTTTACGACGAGATAGGATCTGAGAAACGCGCTCAATTTCTTTCTCGCGGCCAACAATTGGATCCAATTTGCCCTCTTCAGCGGCCTTGGTAAGATCTCTTCCAAAATTATCTAGAACAGGGGTTTTTGACTTAATGTCAGAAACCTTTTTCGGACTGCTGAAAGTCTCTTCCTCTCGATAGTCATCATCTCCGGTAGAAGAACTATTTTGAGGATCATCTCTGAAACCGTTTTTATTCACTTCTACTTCCTGTTTAAATATTTCGTAATTGATACTGTATTGCAAAAGAATCTGAGAAGCAATGTTGTCATCATCCCTTAAAATAGAAAGCAATAAATGCTCTGTTCCTATTAAATCGCTTTTAAATATCTTAGCTTCCAAATAAGTAATCTTCAAAACTTTTTCCGCTTGCTTCGTCAACGGAATATTTCCAAGATTTACCGTAACACTTGATGTTCCTCTTACCGAATCTTCAATAGATCTGCGAAGCTTAATGGTATCAACCCCTAATGATCTTAAGATCTTAATGGCCATACCGTCGCCTTCGCGAATTAGGCCTAACAAAAGATGTTCTGCGCCTATATAATCATGACCTAATCTCAGGGCTTCTTCCCTGCTAAAAGAAATCACGTCTTTTACTTGTGGAGAAAATTTCGCTTCCATATATACTTTTCTAAATCCGGAATGCTCTAAACTATAAAATTTGTTTTATAAAAGCACCCCTGATTGTTTCTTTTTATCAACAATTACGCCATCTGATATTAAATAGATGTAGGCTCTGACGTAATTTCATAAATGTTACTAATTTTTGACGTAACCGCCGACCTGCAGGGATTAAACACGCTATTTTGTCAGATGAAATCTTATACTCGTAATCTTTCTGAACTTGCGTACCTTTCTTATCTTTGGCTTACCTAATACAACGAGATAAACATGTCAGACGAGAAGATAATTTTTTCAATGGCGGGTGTAAATAAGATTTACCCTCCCCAAAAGCAAGTACTAAAAAACATATATCTATCCTTCTTCTATGGTGCCAAAATTGGTGTTATTGGTTTGAATGGTTCTGGAAAATCTTCGGTCCTGAAAATCATTGCAGGCATCGACAAAGCTTTTCAGGGTGAAGTCGTTTTCTCGCCTGGATACACCGTTGGTTATTTGGCTCAAGAACCAGAACTGGATGAAAACAAGACTGTTAGGGAGATTGTTGAAGAAGGGGTTGTCGAAATAACTGCCATTTTAAAAGAATATAATGCCACCAACGAGCAATTTGGTCTTCCTGAAATTTATGAGGACGCCGATGCTATGGATAAACTTATGGCAAAGCAGGGCGAATTACAGGACAAAATAGATGCAATGAACGCCTGGGAACTTGACAACAAGCTTGAGCGTGCAATGGATGCACTACGTTGCCCTGATCCTGAAACTAAAATTGGTGTCCTTTCGGGTGGTGAACGTAGAAGGGTGGCCATGTGCCGCTTATTGCTTCAGGAACCTGATGTGTTGTTGCTTGATGAGCCTACCAACCACCTTGATGCGGAGAGTATTGACTGGTTAGAGCAATATCTAAAAAACTATAAAGGAACCGTTATTGCAGTAACCCACGATAGGTATTTCCTTGATAATGTTGCCGGCTGGATACTGGAATTAGACAGGGGTGAAGGTATTCCATGGAAAGGAAACTATTCTTCATGGCTTGAGCAGAAAGCGAAACGTTTAGCACAAGAAGAAAAAACAGAAAGCAAACGTCAAAAAACTTTAGAACGTGAGTTGGAATGGGTGCGCATGGCACCGAAAGCAAGACATGCCAAATCCAAAGCTCGTCTATCGAACTATGACAAACTGGCTTCTGAAGACTCTAAAGAAAGGGAAGACAAACTGGAATTGTTCATACCTGCTGGCCCTCGTCTGGGTAACGTGGTTATTGAAGCAGATAATGTAACCAAAGCGTATGGCGATAAAATATTGTTTGAAAACCTAAGCTTCTCGCTTCCCCCTGCCGGAATAGTGGGAATTATAGGGCCGAATGGTGCTGGTAAAACCACACTTTTTCGTTTGATCACCGAGCAGGAAACTCCAGACACAGGTACATTCAGAGTAGGAGAAACTGTAGCATTGGGTTATGTTGATCAAATGCACAACGACCTCGATCCGTCTAAAACTGTTTACGAGAACATTACGGATGGTTTAGATAATATTCAATTAGGCAACAAAGCCGTGAACGGCCGTGCTTACGTTTCAAAATTCAACTTTAATGGTGGTGATCAACAGAAAAAAGTTGGAATCCTATCCGGTGGAGAGCGTAACAGGGTTCACCTCGCAATTACGCTTAAAAAAGGTGCGAACGTATTGCTGCTCGACGAGCCTACGAATGATATTGACGTAAACACCTTACGCGCACTGGAAGAAGCTTTAGAAAACTTTGGAGGCTGTGCAGTTGTAATCAGCCACGATCGATGGTTTCTTGATAGGATATGTACTCATATTCTTGCTTTTGAAGGGAATTCACAGGTTTACTTCTTTGAAGGTAACTACAGTGATTACGAAGAGAACAGAAAGAAACGTTTGGGTGATGTAACACCCCATCGCATTAAATATAAAAAGCTGGTTTAAAAACCAGCTTTTCTAACTATACTGCTTTAAAACTTTTTCCAGCAGTGCTTTTGTCTTTTTAATCCCCTCTTCTTCAGAAAAACCATCGCCCTCCCACTCTATCCCAACGATACCTGTAAACTTGGCATCGTGGATAATTTTAAACATTTTGGTGTAATCGATGTCCGGTTCGTTCCCGTTCTCATCAAACTTGAAGGTCTTCGCGCTGATTCCTTTCGCAAATGGGACCAGGTCTCTCACTCCCTGATACATATCGTATTGTTTATCCGCACTAATTTTAAAGTTTCCAAAATCAGGTAAGGTGCCGCAGTATGGACTATTAACTTGCTTCATCACATCAGATAGCCATTTTCCATCCGAAGAATACCCTCCATGGTTTTCTACAATAATATTAATATTGCTTTTCTTTGCATGTTCCGTCAATCTTCCAAGTCCGTCGACTACCGCAGTTTTCACATCCTGTTCAGAACCACTACCAGCAGCGTTTACCCTAACTGTCAGGCAACCTAAGGTTTTTGCGGCATCTACCCATTTATAATGGTTTTCAATCGCCTTTGCTCTTTTTACTGGGTCGAGATCACCAAGCTCTCCTTCTCCGTCAACCATAATCAAGTGATTTTGGATACCCTCATTCTTAGTTATGGTTAGCAGCTCCTTTAAATATGCGGCATCGGTTTCATTCTTGTTAAAAAAAGGACTTACATATTCCACAATATTAATTCCGAACTCTTTCTTCGCTCTTAAAGGAAAATCAAGATTGGTCATTTTGCCTCCAAAAAGAGCCTTATGGAAAGACCACTCTGCCAACGATATTTTAAAGAATTCTTTTTTTGCAGCCGCAAAAACATCGAAAGGTAACAGCGTACTCAGCCCCGCGGCAGCTCCCAGCATACCAAGATTTTTTATAAAAACTCTACGATCTCTGTTTTCCATTATCATCTATTATTTCTTGTTAAAATTATTGTTAAAAAACATCAATTGAAAACCAATTGAATTGCTCCAATATTCCCAGTTATGTGCACCCGGTCTGATGGTAAAATCATGTGGAATATTATTGTATAAGAGTTTCTCATGAAGCTGCATATTCACTCCGTAAAAGAAGTCATCTCTCCCGCAATCGATATTGATGGCCAGCTTGTTTGGAGTCAATAGGTAGATCAGATTAACTACTGAATTTTTTTCCCAGCGCTCAGGGAATTTATCCTCAGTACCAAGACGTTTAGCGATGTCCCAGTTTAAAGGAAAAGGTCTGATGTCGACTCCTCCGCTCATGCTACCTGCAGCACCAAAAGTATCCTGGTGCTTAAAAGCAAGATATAATGCTCCATGCCCGCCCATACTCAGGCCAGTTATCGCCCTTCCCTTTCTGTCTTTAATAGTACTGTACTTCTTATCAATAATGTTAACCAATTCAGTACTAACATATGTTTCATATTTCCAGGTTGGGTCTTCAGGACTATCGAAATACCAACTCGTCACATTCCCATCCGGACAAACGATAATCATTTGAAATTGGTCGGCGTACGTTTTTATCGATGGAACTTTATTTACCCAACCAGAAAAGTTGTCGCCAGCACCATGAAGCAGATAAACGGTTGGATAAGTTTTACTGTCAACGTAGGCTTCCGGCAAAACAACAACCGCTTTGATATTTTTCTTCATTGCAGTACTATACGTAGTTAGCGTATCTACTTTCGCGGCAGAGGCAACTTGCGAAATAAGTAGCAAAGTGGTAAAAACAAACAGATATTTTTTCATCATTACGCCCATGCACAGGCAGCTCCAACCAGTGCTGCGTCTTCCCACATTTCAGTTCTTCTGATCACTACAGTCTTATCCGTAATCCGCTTTCTCAAGGGTTCAATAAAGTGATCCCAAGTCTTAGCTATATTCCCTCCAATAACCAACACCTGAGGCTTCTGATCCGCTATAAAGTCATTTAAAAACGAAGCGAGATTGGTTGCAAATTCATCAAATATACTAGCCTTTGTATCGGCACAATCTGTATTTAAAAACAATTCTACATTCTTAATCTCTTTCCCAGTCAATTCCTTGTAACGTTTAAGAAACCATCTTGTAGAAATATATTCCTCAGCAATGCTATCTAGGAAAGGATAAAATGCAAGGTTCATGTCCACGACTTCTCCGTTGCAATTACTCGTTGATCCCAATCCGGTTCCAAGCGTAATGCCTATAGCCCTATCGAAATCTGATGCTGCACCTGCGGCAAGTTCGCCGCGAAGAAATGCCTCTGCGTCATTAATAAAGAGAATGTTATCGCCGGAAATGCCTAAACGCTCAGACAGGATTGTGCGAACATTCATGCCGTACAAAGCGTCATACTTTTCCTGACCTTTCATCAAACAAATTCCTTCCTCGTAATCAAACGGGCCGGGCATAGCGATACCAATTTTAGTACGGTCTTCGCCATCTTTCACGATAAGTGAGGAGAGAACAGAAGCCCAGGAATTGAAGATTGTTTCTGCATCGTCCATTGAAGAAACGCGTTCACGTTTCATAGAACTGTCAATTATAGAGTAAGAAGTGCAATCTACATGTGCAGCTGTGATGTGAGAGCCCCCGATGTCTACCCCAATAAAAGGCAGCTTAGACGATTTTTGGTTCATTGTCTCGTTTTAGTCTTAGTTAACGTAAAATCAAAATGATTCAGTTTCTAAAATAAAGTTATTTAAACCATTTTAGCAAACCTTTCCGCATATTAATTTAACATCATTGGAACTTAAATTAACAATGTGCGTTTATCAAAAGACTATTCGGGAGAGTCGATAACTTTTACTGGTCTTGAACCTCTTTTGTATATCACTAATCCATTCAGGAAATTCCTAAGAATCTGGTCTCCACAAGGCTTGAAATTGGGGTGGTCATCACTTCTGAAAAATGACCCAAGCTCACTTTTAGTAATCTTGAAATTAACTAACTCCATGATTTTGATGATATCATCGTTCGTTAATTCCAATGCGACACGTAACTTTTTAAAAATATCGTTATTACTCATATTACATTGCAATTTCTATCTTCACTTTTTTGTTCTTAATACGTTCATTTGATAGGGCGGCGAGCACCTGTGTTACCATCTTACGTTTAATAGCTACATAAGAACTTTGATCTTTTACTTCTATCAAACCAACATCTTCTTTCTGCAGACCACCCTTTTTCAATAGCAAACCTACAATATCGATCTTATTGACCTTATCTTTCTTGCCAGCAGCGATGTAAAGGGTTTGCCAGTCACTGTCTTTAGGTATATTGAAGTTTCCTTTCAGATTTTCAGTCTCGATATCGTTTTTGAGGAAAGGATACTTTTCATCATCTGCAATTACAAGATAGGCTGTTCCCTTTGCATTCATTCTCGCCGTTCTTCCGTTTCTATGAAGGAATGCATCTTCGGTATAAGGTAGTTGATAGTGTATAATACACTCTACCTCAGGGATATCAAGGCCTCGTGATGCCAAATCGGTCGTAATTAAGATTTTTATACTCCCATTCCTAAATTTCAGCAAGGCTCTCTCTCGCTCATCCTGTTCCATTCCCCCATGAAAAATATCGTGCGCCAAATCTTTATCTATCAAAAGATCACTAATCCTGTCGACTGTCTCTCTGTGGTTACAAAATATAAGTGTAGTCCTATTACCAATTTTACAGATGAGTTGAAATAAGGTATCTAATTTATCGGCAGCGGTTGTGAGAACTTTTTTTAGCTTCAGATCCGGAACAACTTTAATATCTTTCAAATAATCTATTTCAATCGGTTTCTTCACCCCTGTAAATTCTGGAATTTCCCCCATTGCGGTTGCAGATGTTAAAATTCTTTGCTTCAGGGAGCGTAATTTACCGATGATGTAAAACATATCTTCCTGAAAACCAAATTCTAAGGCTTTGTCGAATTCGTCTAATACCAAGGTAGTGATTCCTGATTCGTCGAAATTCTCGTGTCTAAGGTGGTAGGCAATTCTTCCTGGAGTACCTATGAGTACCGATGGTGCCTGCTCAAAGTTGTTTCGCTCTGTCTTGATTGGGTGTCCACCATAACAGCAGTTTATTTTATGTCCAGTTCCCATTTGCTTGAATACCTGCTCTATTTGCAAGGCAAGTTCACGTGAAGGGACAAGTATCAACGCTTGAACCCTATGCTTTTCAAAATTTTCTAACGCGGTCAGCACTGGCAATAAAAAAGCGAGCGTTTTACCGGAACCTGTGGGTGCAAGTAAGACAATATCATTTCCTTTTTTGGCAGCGCCAACAGCGGCATTCTGCATATCATTCAGTGCAGTTATTTTCAGTTTCTCAAGAATCTTTTCCAGCATATACTGTCAAAGATAAGATTGTATGCCAACAAAAGCTTAATTTTATAATTACGACATAATTAAAGTGTTGATAACAAAAGGCTTGTTAGCAATTAAACAATACTGATTTATCACCATTTTAACACGATAAGACTAATTTAGAACTATTAAAACAGACACCTTAAAAAAAATGCAATATATATAAGTAATTAACCTAAAACCTCAGCAACGTATGACCTGGAAGAAATTTAGCGGTGAGATCATTAACTCCACCATTCTTGAAGAAATTGAAAAAGCGATAATCAGGGAAACCGAGAATGGCTTCAAACTTAAAGTCTGCATCGGTACAGATTCCCAGGTGAAAGGAAGTTTAACAGACTTCGCTACAGTTATTGTACTGTTAAGAGAACATCACGGTGGGTTTATGTATATACACCAGGAAAAAAGCCCACAAAAGATGAGCATCAAAGAGCGCATGCTTGTCGAAGTTCAGAAATCTATTGAAAGTGCTTATTCCATATGCGACCTCCTCGATTTATATGATGTTGATTTAGAAGTACATGCCGACATTAATACCAACCCAATGTTCAAATCAAATAAAGCATTGAACGAAGCAATGGGATATATCTTAAGTATGGGATTCATTTTTAAAGCCAAACCTGAGGCTTTTGCCAGCTCCACCTGTGCAGATAAAATGTTACACTAAACTACCATTTCTTTGTTGATATCGTATTTTTTGGTTTTTTCGACTGCAAGGTGTAAATTCTCGTAGCCAAAGCAGTTTTAAATTGATCGGCGATTGCCTTGGCTTCTCTCGCCGTAATTTTTTGATAACCTACCCATTCTGCAACACGCAGTTTGCCCTGCTCTCGCTCAAGTGGAATGCCTATAGTCGTTTCAGGAACGAAGTTGCCGTACCGGTCTCTCATGTAAGAAACAAAAACGAAATCCGTTAACCAGAAACGGTACTTTCCCGCTTTTACTTCTGTATAAAAACTATAGTCGACTGCTCCCATAGGACGGGCCATACCAAGAGCGCTTTTACTGATCAACATTTTGCCGGTTGCTTCCACCAATGTATCACCCTTAATTGCAGAAATTTTAAACTTTTTACTATCAGCTTCTAAAAAAGCTAGTGCTCTTGATATAAGGGAATCCTTTGGCGTTTCATTAGATGCTACAACCTCGTAATATATTAACTTTCCCCGTTCATCAAATGGCAAAGGCTTTTCTTGCGCAAAGGAACAAACGGTGAATAAAAGAAATGAAAGGCTCATTAACAATGATTTCATGGGGCAAGGTAAATTAAAAAAGCCACCAGATAAAATCTGGTGGCTGAATTTCGTAGTTATCGAGACTAAAATGCGTAAACAATAGCTAAAGAGAATTGAGAAGCATTTTTTGTAGCAGTTAAGCCGTCACTTTTCAAGAAGCTTGAATTTGAATCATTATCAAATCTGATCTCAGGAATGAAAGTTAAACCACCAGATTTGAGATTTCCAGAAAGTGTAACTGCAGCAATATCTTTGGAAGTACCCGGTCCTGTCGATTTGAAAGTGAACATCTCACCTCTAACGCCTAATGCAAAACCAGGAGTGAATGCATTTTGCAAATACAACGCACCACCACCATAACCACCGCCACCGTCTAGAGAATAATCAGCAGCGTTTAAACCAACTTTGAACTTCTCAGTCACCTGGTATGAAGTAGTTAAATCTAACACTGTTCCATTAGTAGCTCCATTTGAAGTGCCAGACAACACATTTAAGTATGCAGTCCATCCTTCGATAGGGCTAACCATCAACTGAGCACCCACATGAGATACACCGTTGAAATCCTGATAAACGTTCCAGTCGTTAAACAAACCAACCATTAAGCTCACTTTATCAGAAAAAGCATAAGTTCCTTTGATACCGGCGTTTTGGAATGGACCGTTAGTAAACAAATAAGAAGTTGAGTAGTTGAAATTTCCGGTGGGAGCAATTACTTCATATCCGATGAACGTACCCATGTAACCAGCAGTCATTGAAAACTTATCGGTGAAAGCATACGAAGCATACAAATTCTGGATATGAAATGAATTATCAGAATTTGAAGGATTACCATCCCCGTTTAGAATAGACTGGTATTGACCACGTGGGCCAAAAGAAAGTTCTCCAACAAAAGATGCCTTACCGGTAGTTTTCTTCAAAGCAAGATCAAGCATTCCCAATGATACAGAATTGTGATCGCTACCAAAGGAAGTGCCTATGTTAGGCCTTTTGGCAAAATCGTACTTGTAATAAGCATCAGCAGAACCCGAGATTTGCAACGGAGCATCAGCTTCCTGAGCAAAAGTTGCAGTAGTAAAGGTTAGAGCGGCTATTGTTACTAATGATTTCAATTTCATAGTTGTTCGGTTTGATTGTATTTAGATTAGTGAGATTAAAACGCATTTTCGATTTCCTGTCCGCTAGCTATTACCAAAGTACCTTGAGAGTATTTCTCATTGTGCTGACTAGCATCTAGTCCTTCTTCTTCTTCTTCGGAAGTGACACGAATTGGCTGGATCATGTTAACTAGTTTGAAGATGATGAATGACACAACGAAACTGAAAACAACAACAATTGCAGCACCTTTAAGTTGAACAAAGAAGAAATCAAAGTTTCCGTAAAACCATCCGTCTGCTCCTAGGCTGTTCACTGTTTTTGTTGCGAAAACGCCAGTTAATAACATACCAACAATACCACCAACACCATGACAAGGGAACACGTCTAACGTATCATCCAAGCTAGTTGATTGTTTCCATGAAACAACCAGGTTAGAAATCACCGAAGCAATCGTACCGATAAAAATACTAGAAGGGATGCTTACAAAACCAGCTCCCGGAGTGATCGCTACAAGACCAACAACAGCACCTATACAGAACCCTAAAACGGAAGGTTTTTTACCTCTCGCCACATCAAAGAACATCCATGCTAAACCAGCAGCACCAGCAGCAGTGTTTGTCGTTAAGAAAGCAGAAACAGCTAAACTACCTGCGGTCAATGCAGATCCAGCATTGAAACCGAACCAACCGAACCAAAGTAAACCAGTACCAATAAGTACGTAAGGAATATTTGCAGGAGGAACTTCAATATGCTCAATGTGAGATTTTCTACGTTTAAGAACTAGAGCGCCGGCTAAAGCAGCCATACCAGCAGAAATGTGTACTACGGTACCACCAGCAAAATCAAGAACACCCATTTTCAACAGGAACCCATTTGGAGACCATGTCCAGTGTGCTAACGGCGAATAAACGAATAACGCGAACAAAACAATAAACAAGATGTAAGAAGTGAACCGAATACGCTCAGCAACAGCACCAACAACTAAACCTGGAGTGATGATCGCAAACATCAACTGGAAAACAGCAAATAAAGAAAGCGGAATAGTTCCCCAAGCTGGTCCAGAGTTTACTCCATGAAAAAACAAATAGGTCATTGGGTTCCCAATAAAACCGCCGATAGTGTCACCGAAGGCTAAGCTGAAACCTACAACTACCCAAAGCACAGTAATTATCCCTGCAGCAACCACACTTTTTATCATGGTTGAAAGAATATTTTTACGATGAACCATACCACCGTAGAAAAACGCTAGTCCTGGAGTCATGATAAAAACTAAAGCTGTACAGATTAAGATAAATGCGATATCTGCAGCATTGTATTTGCCCTCGTCAAAATTAGGAAGTAAGGGAATAAAAAGAGCAGCAATTGCAATTACCATTAAAACTGCAAAGGGGCCCCACTGTTTAAATAAAACTTTTGCCATAAATGTGTTTTTTAACTGTTTGTAATTAAAGTTTATTTGAATTTTTGCTAAAACTAACAATTATTTCAATAAAAATACACTTTAAAACAAACAATTTTCTTTTATGACCGTATATAATTGCAAGTTTTTAACCGAAATACTAGCAAAATCACAAACATCACTTCATTTTTTTTCATTTTTATAATTATTCATATGTAAAATAGCCGAATTATTAAGAAATAAATAAAAATTACATAAAATAATAAGTTTGTATCTTTAGGAACTTATGAAATCATATCAATTTACCTTCGAACAACTTTTGCCCATCCCCATCGCAGAAGCATGGGACTTCTTCTCTTCACCAATAAACCTGGCCAAAATAACTCCAAAGGAGATGGCGTTTACGGTAACATCCGATAAGGATCAGCTAAAAACAATGTACCCGGGAATGATTATCACCTATCAGGTCTCGCCTATATTTAATATAAAGCTCAACTGGATGACAGAAATCACCCATGTATCAGAAGGAAAATACTTTATTGACGAGCAGCGTTTTGGTCCTTATCAATTTTGGCACCATCAGCATCACTTTAAAGCAGTTAGCCGTGGTACAGCGATGAACGACATTTTAACGTACGGCCTGCCATTCGGACCACTTGGCCAGATGGCCAACAGTATATTTGTTGCAAACAAAGTGGAAGAAATTTTTGAATTCAGAAGAAGGAAGGTTATAGAACTGTTCGGAGATTATACTACCGCCTCAGAAACGTAAGCTGAGCCCTGTACTACTCCCCTTCTCTCTATCTCTTTATCGATATAGGTTTGAATAGCAGACTTGTTCAAGCCCCAATTCGGTGCAATTAACAAGTCCCAGTCCGATATTCCGAATAACCTTTGTATCACCACATCTGGGCGCAACAGCGGGATCAGTTTGCAAAGCAGATTGGTGTATTCTTCTAAGGAAAATAGCTTGAATGGTTGCTTTTTATATTTCGCACCCATGATCGATCCTTCAACAACATGAAGATGGTGGAACTTAACGAATTTTATTTGGGGAAATCTGTTTATCTCATGAATGTAACCAAGCATCATTTCCTCTGTTTCCCAAGGAAAACCAAAGATCGTATGCACACAGAGATCAAGTTTGCTATCCTCTAATAATTTTACCGCCTCAACAAACTCGCCGTGGCTACATCCCCTGTTTATTTGGTTTAAAGTTTCATCATAAATAGACTCCATACCCATTTCAAGATCTACATCGAACCGATCCGAATAGCTCTCAAGAAGTGCTACCTTTTCTGCGTCAATACAATCCGGCCTGGTACCTACAGAAAAGCCAACTATATCATGCGTATTGATAGACAAGGCCTCATCGTACATCATCTTTAAGTAGTGAACAGGAGCGTAAGTATTAGTATTCGGCTGAAAATAAACAATGAATTTATCTGCCCTATAAAAACTTTTACCCCTTTCCATTCCCCGCTCTAATTGCTCTCGAATGGTTGGAAGTTTACGGGAAAGCTCCGGAGTGAACGAATCTACGTTACAATAAGTACATCCGCCATAGCCTTTACTACCATCACGATTAGGACAGGTAAATCCTCCATCAACGATTACTTTGAACACACGCTGACCTTCATACTTCTCTTTTAGGTGCGTACCATAATTTTTGTAACCCTTAATTCCCTGATCCAGTAATGTTCCCAATGCTTTTTAATTTTCTTCAAAAATACAAAAAAATTTTCAAGCACTATTGTTTAGCCATTGACCGGATGCTTCAGTATGTGTAAAAAGGGCTGGGATTGGTATGGCATTAGTTCCGCCTTGCTACAGCGTTGCTTAGGCACAAAAAGTAGCAAGCCGAGCCAATGCCGCGCTAGCAGACTTTTAACAATCCAATAGTTTGCACTTAATATATGGCTCAGTATGGGCCGTACTTGATACAAAGGTTAAGTAAAATTACCGAAATCAAATTAATACTAACTTTTAACGCAAACAGGCAGCATTATTGCTATATTAAAAGCTTAAAAATTAGATAAATAAATGATTGAAAAACCCTCATTTTGGCAGCGAATAGGCGTTCAAGACTGGTTTCTAACTAATAATGGAGGCGCGGCAGCTTCAAAATCTCAGCCAATAACGCCAAATATTGTATTCAAATACATCATCGAAAAGTTCGAAGAATCAATTGCAGAGCTCTCCTTCGCAGAAAGAATTGTTTTCTATCACGAATATATAATTTGCTTGAATGCAGATGATTTTCGTGAATTCATGGATAACAAAAAAGGTATCCTGGGTTTGATTGCTCAAGAGTCCGTAAAGAATTTTTACGAAATCCTTAATCAGAAAATAAGCGAAGGTAAAAAAGCTGAGCCATCTAGTAATAAATGGGTTTTTCGTTTTGTATCGCATCCAGATTACAAATCTGGCGACAAAGGGTTTATCGGCAAGTTATTGCCAGATAATAATAAGAAAGAAGACAATCTAAGGGTGACTTTCATTCCAAGACAAACGGGGATGGCTCAGACTTTTGACATCAATGACGACATACTTAGGGATTTTATTTTTTATAGCGAAGGTTACTACGAAATACCATACGTAAGCACACTTGTATTTGACCAGGCCCCACCTGCTCGTAAGGAAGCCGAATTCCTCGCCAGATTTGAGACCACCCTTCCAGACCGTGCATACGCAGGAAAAAAGGTAGAATTTTTAATGAAAAAAGAAGAAATTATAGTTACTGGCGAAGAAGAAACGAGAATAGAAGAACATATTTTTAAGATCCCGTCCGAATGGGTAAATTCACCTCACCTTAAAATCCGATATAGCGATGCTGATGATAAATTTTACCTTGCCTCCTTTGGTGAAAAAACGATCGTAAATGAGAGTCAGGTGGAACGAAGTGACATTCACGGTCCTAAATGGACAGAGTTACCCTTGAATTCCCGAATCATTTTAAATGGAATCATTGGTATAAACATATTTAAATCCTAGGCCATGTCCCACATTCTATCCGTTGCCCTATTATTATTGTGTGTTGCTTTACTAATTGCCCACTTTAAAAACGTAAAAAATTCACCTAAATAAGATGGATAAAAACTATTTTGGAATTACTGATACCGGCAAAGTTCGGAGCAACAACGAAGACACTTTCATCGCTGAGATCACAGCAGCAAACGATTTTGTAATTGCATGTGTCATTGATGGAGTTGGTGGTTATTCTGGTGGTGAGATCGCTGCCGAGATCGCTAAATTCTCGGTGCTTGAACATCTGAGCAAGCCGAGCGGTGATCTGCTAAAAAGTATGAAAACTGCTATTGGCGCGGCCAACTCGAAGATCATAGCAGAAAAGCTACAAGATAAAGAATTAGAAAACATGGCCTGTGTATTAACCTTGGCGGTTATTGATTTAAAGAACAACCTATTTTACTATGCTCATGTGGGAGATACACGTCTTTATCTTCTGCGCGACAATTCGCTCGTCAAAATCACCAAGGATCAGTCATTTGTAGGCTTTATGGAAGATTCAGGTAGGCTGACGGAAGAGCAGGCAATGAAACACCCAAAACGCAATGAGATTAATAAAGCCCTTGGATTCGTCGCCAATGTTACAGAACAGGGTGAATACATAGAAACCGGTCAATCCCCTTTTTTACCCGGCGACCTTCTTTTACTCTGCAGTGATGGCCTTTCTGACATGGTAAACCGCCAGGAATTGACTACAATATTAATCACAGAAAATGATTTAGAATATAAAGCCAGTGAATTGATTTCAGCGGCAAATCAAAGTGGTGGACTAGACAATATTACTGTTGTACTTGTTTCTAATACGAATAAAAAGTTAGTCTACGAGGCAACCAAACCGGGTCAGGCAACCATGCAAATACCGAAACGGAAAAAACAATTTCTCGCAGAGCCTGAAATTCCATATGACGAAGCTGAAGTCTTTCAGCGCGCAGAATTAATTCCAGAATCCGTTTCACCATTAGAAATTCATACAAATATTGAGGAATCTGGTCAGAAGTCCGGCAAGGCACTAATCGTTTTGCTTTCTGTGCTATGCATAGTATTTATAGGTACTACGGCCTATCTTTATTGGTTATATAACAATCATCCTTCGACTGCTGTGCAGCCGAAACGATTGACGGAAATTACAGAAAAGCGAAACACTAAGGAGATCATGCTTCAAGATACGCTAAATAAACTTCAAGGTCAAATCTTGGTGTTATCAGACTCTTTATTCCCCTCACCGATAATTCTGCACCAGCCTTTAACCTTTAATAAGGACACCATATATCTAAGGGCTGAGAAAGAGTTGGTAATTATAAGCGATTCTCTATATAAAGGAATTGCGATAGATATTAAACCAAAAAGTAAGTTTATACAATTACGTAACATTGCATTCGAAAACTTTAACACAGCAATTTCTACGTCTAATAACGCTTTAGTATTGAGAAATGTGAAGTTCAGCAATTGTCCAAATGCAGTTCAAAACATATATAATTTAGAGGATAAAAAATATGTTAACGGAAAAATCCCTTTGAGCTCATTCTCGGCAGACTCCTTACCAATTAAGCCAACAGAGTAACATGCAAAGAACGAATGAACGCATTTTTCTTGTATTGATTACGCTAGTTTTGGGGGCATTGTTTTTTACACTGTTTAATACATTGCAGAAAGGTTTTTCGGATGTGGATGCCCGCTTGAAAAACGGAACTATGGTTAACTTGAACAGCAAAAATGCCGCAGAAAAGATGCGTATCCTATTGCAGAGAGGTTACTATTTTAAGGACAAAAAAGACATTGAGCTTATAGAATCTTCAGTGACGGTGGGAATAAAAACTTTCGATACTCCAATTGATAACGTAGGAGAATTAAATAAGAAGAAGTTTTTCGTCCTGGCGGACCAAGCATTTGAATCAGGAGGCACGAACTTTAGAGATCGGGCAACAGATTCCAGAGCTTTGATTGGTTTTAGTGGTGATGATGCGAGACGATTCATCCAGGAAAGGAGAAAGCCTCAATCACTGCCATCTTCGCGTGATCTCAACTCTGGTGATTATAATATTGAAGGTAAGATTATAGATAAAAATGAGGATCCGGTTAGTGGCGTCTTAGTTAAACTAACGATGATTTTGCCTTTGGATAGTGGATATGTGGAAAATGATTCCATCCCTTTTAAACCCCAGTTAGTATCCTATTTGCGTACAAATTCGAGTGGTTTTTTTAGCTTTCAACACCTTTCAAACCAGAGCGCTTTCGAAATTCTCCCACTACAACCAGGTTTTCAGTTCGGAAGGTCTCAGGGAGTCCAGGAATTGAACAACAATACGGCGATCACTTACAAACAGGCCCCGCATACTATAAGGCTTTTTTCTGCTAGAGAATTTAAGATTCTTAAAAAGGAAAAATCACTGATCGTTCGAAGCGTTGACGAATACAACCAGTGGTTCTGGATCATAACAGTGAGCTTTTTTCTGGGTTTTTGGCTACTTCACCTTTTGATGACTTATAAACAGCCCAATGCTGATCAATTGATGTTACCGTTGGTAATGCTAATGACCGGAATTTCTTTTATCACCCTATTAAGCTTACAAGACCCACTAAGAGATCGCTTTCTTGCGAGAGATTCTTTAGTCTTTTTCGGCATAGGAATTCTTGGCATCGGCATAATGCTAACCATCAAGTTCAAAAAATTGACTGCAGACTCTAAATTCTACCGCATGTTTGTGCTCAGCAACAAGAGCAATAGAGCAAATGGTTGGCAGTGGGCAGTCATGGCGCTGGGATTACTTGGACTAACCATAATATTCGGCAGTGGACCGGAAGGTAGTGGAGTAAAAGTCAATCTTTTTGGCGTTCAGCCCAGTGAGATCGTGAAGTATGCAATTATCCTATTCCTTGCGGGCTTTTTCGCAAGTAATGAAAAATTCATTACCGAATATCGCAGCTGGCAAAAGCGCTGGTACTTTTTCTCATTTGCGCTAGCAGCAATGCTAGGTGCGATCTTAATGTATCTAGTGCTTGGCGATTTAGGTCCTGCAATGGTTGTATGCTTTACCTTTATTATTCTTTTCTCCTTCTCTAGAGGCGATTTCATGATGATGCTAATCGCAATTATAGTTTATACAACAACTGTTTGGTTTCTTAATATCTGGATAGCAAGTTTAGCAACTGTAGCAGTTCTTGCGCTAGCGATGGCCTTTAATAAAAAGCAAACCAGTGAGTCGGCCATCATGGTGATTATGGTTATCGCTGGGTTTCTCCTCATAGATAAGATTCCTTACCTGGACAAACTGATTCCCGGACCTGTAAATCGTTTGTCTGAACGTAAATCAATATGGCAAGATCCATGGAACAATGAAGTTTATGGTGGCGATCAGGTTGCGAATGGAATATGGGCAATGTCTGGCGGCGGAATAAGTGGTCAGGGTGTCGGAGAAGGTTTTGCGAAGACAATCCCTGAGGCCCATACAGATATGATCTTGCCAGCTATAGGCGAAGAATTTGGGTTGGCAGCGATCCTGGGAATCTTCATTCTTTTCTTAATTTTTCTGAATCGATCTATCGTTATCGGCAGACAAACAGGCACACCCTTTCTGTTCTATCTGTCATCTGGGATAGGGATAAGTATGTTTGTCCAATTTCTGCTGATAGCTGGGGGTTCGACAGGAGCACTCCCACTTTCAGGGGTAGCATTGCCTTTTATCAGTTACGGGGGGTCATCTTTAGTAGCAAATATGATGGCGGCCGGATTTATTCTTTCGGTTTCCACTATTCGTGGAACAGCAATACAAATGGATTTTATTACCCGGCAGCAAGATAAAAATCTGGTTCCAGCACTTTTATCAGCGAGCGTAGCGGTACTGCTTTTAGGTATTACCGTTTCAAGATATGTAATTAATAATAAGAAATGGGTTGTACAACCTTCTCTGGTTGCTGACAGAAGTGGCCTAAGAATGTTTAGTTACAACCCTCGAATTGCGATATTGATGAATAGGCTCGAAGCAGGTCAGCTTTACGACAGGAAGGGAAAGATACTCGCCACAAGTAATCCTGAACTGGTCAGAAAACAGCACAGTATTTTAAAAGCAGCTGGTTTGAGCTATGATTTGGACTCAGCAATACATAAACGTGTGGACAGGTACTATCCTTTTGAAGAGCAAACATTCTTTTGGACAGGAGATGTAAACACTGGTGTTTTTAATGGCAGTACTAACGGCTATTTCGCCGAGTATGAGCACGGGGCGGAACTTAGGGGGTTCCATACACCTACGGTTTCTTTGACGACTAAGGCAAACAAATACCGGGAAGACCGATTTTTACCTCGAGGGGTTAAAGAAATGACAGTGAGCAAACGCGAGTATGCAGAACTAGCCCCACTATTATTAGCCGGAATCAATAGTCCTGAGGTCGCTGAATTTAAGAAACGAAATCGAGACGTAAAGCTAACCATTGACGCACAGTTGCAAACAGCCATACAAAAATCTATCAGCCGTGACGATTCTCTTAAAAACAGCCGAATTTCTGTAGTGATTATGGAAGACAAAACCGGAGATGTCCTGGCTTCTGCAGTTTACCCACTTCCTCCAGTTAAGGATTGGGAGTTGTTAAACATGACAACCACAGAGCAAAACAAGTTAGCAGGCTGGTACACAACCGCCGACTTAGGCTTTACTTACGCAACCCAACCAGGGTCAACAGCGAAGATTCTTACCGCAATGGCAGCTTTCAATAAATTAGGTTTGGCGGCAAAGGACAAGACATTTACAATAAACAGGAATGAGCGGATCAGAACAAAAGGAATTGAACCAGATGAGACCGGAAGGATCAATATGGAGCGAGCAATAGTAAATTCCAATAACGTTTATTTTATTAAATTAGCAAACGAAGAGCAGTTACAGGAAGGTATGGCAACACTTTACATGAAGACAGGAATGTTTTTACGTGGTGTTGGTGGCTACTATTTTGATAAGGCAATAAATAACGGCAAACAAGAGGAAAAGTGGTTAAACTTATGGAGGAAAACCGAATTCAATACCAAGCCAGCCTACGATCCGGCCAATATCCGCAGAACAAGAGCAAAAGGAATTTCTGGTATGGCATGGGGACAAGGTGAATTAATTGCTAGTCCAGCAGCAGTTGCAAGGCTTGCTTCAAGTGTTGCTAATAAGGGAATTCTTGTACCGAATCGCTACGTATTAAAGATAAGTGACTCTACTGTAGCAGTTAAACCAGGGATTAAAATCGCTGATGATCCTCAGTATGCAACTCTAATGACAGATTACATGTTGAAGCAAAGCGCTAACAAATCGCATACTTTGGGGATAAGAGTGGCGGGTAAAACAGGAACGCCGGAACGAATTTGGAAACAGGAGAGAATTAATGACGGCTGGTATGTTTTCTTTGCAGCGAATAAAAATGAAAAAGGCAATATTGTGGTTTGTATTAGGATCGAATCGACTAGGGGATCGAGTAAAGCGGTTTTATTGGCGGGCCAGCATGTGGTGCCTATTCTCAAATCAATGGGTTACCTAATGGATATAAAAAAGGAAATAAAGTAATTATTATGTTTAATCTATTTAACAACAGCGCACAAGAGAAGCCACAGGATGTAAAAGCAGTCAGGGAGGCCTTTCTGGTATTCATTAAACAAGAACTGCAGAAATTGGAAGGTGGTGAAGGAACACATATAAAAGGACTTCAACTTTGTATATGTTGTAAACCCTCTGAAGAATTTATGTACGAATCTGCCGTATTTTCTGCTGAAGAAAACAGATTCAAAAATGAAATACAGCGTATTGCCGATGACTTCGCAATTGATCTGCCCGAAAACTGGACAATGGAGACCATCTTCGTAGAAGAATTGCCAGAGCGGGGAAAAAGAATGGAGCAACTTAATGCAGCTTTATGTGTTAAGCTACCTGAACACGTTTCGGTAGTAAAATCAAGTACGGGGTATATAAAAATTTTGACAGGAGAAGCTGAGCAATCATTATATACGCTCAAATCTGATAACGGTCGGATAAATATTGGTCGTGGAAGAAAGGCTCAAGGCACTGATGGTTTTTTCAGAAACAATGAGATCGCCTTTCCTGATGAAAGTAGTAATGAATGTAATAAATATATAAGCAGGCAACATGCGCATATAGAATGGAACAATGAATCGGCATCGTTTATGCTTTTCGCTGATGAGGGCGGTGTTCCACCGAGAAATAAGGTTAAGATCCGGTCTAAAACGGATCACAATCCAGTTAAATTAACTTTCACGGAGTTGGGATTTGCATTGACTGAAGGTGACCAAATCATTCTGGGAGAGTCGGCAGTACTGGAGTTCAGTTACAACCAATAAAAAATTACTGATGGCTAAAGTATTTACAATAACCGAAGGGCTGGAGAATATGGGTGCGCTGCGCACCGGTGGACAAGGTTCTGTATATAAGGGAAAGCGGATGGGTGCCATCATATCCGCTGTGAAATTGTTGCCTACCCCTATTCATACGGACAATGAAAACGATAAGAATTTTCGGGATTTTCAGAACGAAGTGGAGAAGCTAAAAAAAGTTAATGAAGATCCTAACCCAAACGTTGTCAAGATCATAAATTCGGGACTGACTGAAAGCGGGTCATTTCCATTTATCGAAATGGAATACATTGAGGGACCGGATTTAGAAGAACTGTTACAGGCGCCTAACCCGCCAGTTTTTACGATTAGGGAAACCATAAAGCTAGCCACGCAACTTTCGAATGCGTTAGCACATTGCCATAGAGCAGGTGTGAAACATGGCGATATAAAAAGTAACAACGTAAAGTTCAACATCGACACAGGCAACTATATATTACTGGATTTCGGCCTGGCGGTAATGTCCGATGAACAAAGAAGGTCAAGCCTCCGACACGCAGGTGCAGTTGAATTCATGGCTCCTGAGCAGCATGACGGCGAAATGCTTTTCCAATCTGATATCTACAGTTTTGGTATTATTGTTTACGAGCTCTTAGCAGGCGTGGTGCCATTCCCTCTAATTTCTAAAGCAGAATCCCATAGGAATCAAGTGATGATTTCTCATGTCGAGAAGAGTATCCCAAATTTATTAGAGTTGCGACAAACTCGACTACCGTCAGACTGGTCGGAGAAGCAGCGCGTGACTGAAATTAATGTTCCCATCTGGCTCCAGGATATAGTTGGCAAATGCTTGGAAAAATCACCTTCAGACCGATATACAAACGGCACTGATCTGCATGATGCCATATGTAATCAGATTGAACAAAATCCAGTTCAAACTGAAACTGTATTATCGAATATAAACGATAGTAGTTTAGCGTCATTGCAAAGCGAAAATGAACGACTACTAGCTGAAATAAGCAAATACAAACAGTACTTTAAAAGCAAAATGCTTTTATTTATTGCTTCATTAGTGTTGGTTTGTTTCCTTACTTTCGTAGGAAGCTCGATGATCGGCACCGAACGAACAGAAAAAGGCGCAAGTGCTGAAAGCATGGATAATGCAAAAAAAGATAGTCCGAAGTCTTTGCAAAATAAATCCGAAGATACCATCAAAAAAGAAACGAAAAAACCAAAGAAGGCTACTCCCGCGAAGACCAAGGATGGCTTGATTAATGATGTTCCTGAATTTTAATATAGTTATACATGAGTAAAGTATTTACCATAACGGAGGGATTAGAAAACATGGGTGCCTTGCGCACCGGTGGACAAGGATCTGTTTATAAGGGCAAAAGGATCGGCGAGATTATTACGGCAGTAAAAATCTTACCGACTCCCATTCACACGGAAAACACAGACGACAAAAACTACAGAAACTTTAAGAATGAAGTTGAAAAACTAAAAAAAGTCAATGAAATTCCGAATCCCAATGTGGTGAAGATCGTGAATTCAGGATTAACTGAAAGCGGTTCTTTTCCATTTATTGAAATGCAGTATATTGAGGGGCCTGACTTAGAAGAATTACTACAATCTCCTCATGCGCCGATATTTACAATTAGGGAAACAAAAAAACTGGCACATCAACTGGCGAACGCCTTGGCACATTGTCATAGGGTTGGTGTTAAACATGGTGACATAAAAAGCAATAACGTAAAGTTTAATACCGATACGGGAAACTATATTCTTTTAGACTTCGGACTTGCGATTATGTCTGATGAACAGCGTCGAAGCAGCATTCAGCATGCCGGGGCTGTGGAATTCATGGCACCTGAACAACATGATGGGGAAATGTTCTTCCAGACTGATATCTATAGCTTTGGGATTATTCTCTATGAACTATTGGCAGGAGTGGTTCCCTTCCCATTAAACAATAAAGGTGAAGCTTCAAGAAATGCCGTAATGGTATCCCACATGGAAAAACCAGTTCCTAATTTATTAAGCCGGAGGAAAAGCAATCTTCCGGACACCTGGAGCCATGAGGTCAAAGCAAGAGAGATGAATATTCCAGTCTGGCTGCTTGAAGTGATCAAAAAGTGCTTGGAAAAAAATCCTGAAAAGCGATATGCTAATGGATCCGACTTGCAGGAAGCGATTTTACACGAAAACTTTGATCAGTCAAAGCTAATTAGCAGCAAAGTAGTTGGAAGTGGCTTCACACTTGCAAAAACTAATGCAGAACAGGACGCAACTGTTGACTCTATAGCTAGTAAAAACGCGACTTCGTTGACGGGACCAAATGTTACGGAAAAGTCGCCAGACACTATGGAGGTTTCTAAGCCGCTCTTTATTTCATTAATCTTGCTGCTAGTTGCTTTAGGGACTTACTCAGCTTATTCTTTATTTATTGCAAATTCGGATCAGAAACAAATCGTATATGAAGATTCAACCAATCAGAATTTTCAAGACACAGTTGGGATGAACCTTCCCTATCAAATTGATCCCGATACCACAAAGATCAATCCTCCAGTTAAAATAGACACAGCAGCAAGACAAGCCGAGGTGGATAGCCTAAGGAAAGAATTTGAACAGCAAACCGGTGCCACTTCTGTGAAGCCAGCTACCCCGGCAATTCCTACGGAAAATGTTTTAGAGCCACTGGTAACCAGCAATGGAAAACAGTATCGATTACCTAAAGGTGCCTTGTATTTCTACGATGAACCCAGTGCTGACGCCGAAAAGCACAAAGTGTTACCCTTATGGACGATTAAAACAAAATTTAACGTACTGGAAGAGCAGAATGGTTTTATACAGGTGATGCATACTACTACAGACGGAGAAGTAACAAAAGGTTGGCTGAATAAGAATGACCTTCGCGATGTTCAATAAAAACACCCTCATTAAGATATCAGAAAGCATGATTTCAATCTAATAAAAAAAATAAAATATTTAAAACCTTTTAGGTCTAAGAAGAGTTATATATATAGTTTGTTTGGTTTAGTTGATCTGTGGTGGGTCAACATCTATTAAAAACAGGGGTAGCGTTCATTGCTTATCCCTGTTTCCTTTTAAAGCCCTTTTTCTTGCCGAAGTTCTTGTTGCTATTCCGTGCCTAGAATAGCAACAAGAACTTACATGTGCAACTATGATGTTTTAAAAAATTGAACAGGCAGTTTCGCCGCTTCATACGGCATAAGGGGACGGAAGTATATTACATTTAGAAGTGATAATAACCTTTAAACTACCCCATAAATTTAAATCATGTTGTTTTCAAGAAAATTTATCTTCTCAGAGAAGACCTAAAAGAGAACATCTCAATTTTTATTTTTCTTTTGTGAAATAGTAAATAGGTATTCCTATCAGCATGATCAATACACCCCAACCACAAGTATCAGTCTTGTAAATCATCAGCCCGAAGCAAAGAGCAGATGCCAGAACGATATAAAGTAAAGGAAGGACAGGATATCCAAAAGCCCTATATGGCCTTTTAGCATTTGGCATTTTTATTCTTAAGATGAAAATTCCGTAAATAGTAAGAATATAGAAAATCAATACAATAATTACTACAAAATCCAGCAAGGCACCATATTGGCCTGTTAAACACAAGGCGGAGGCCCAGATTCCCTGAATCCACAATGCCCAGGCTGGCACATTTGCAGAATTAAGGGTAGCTGCTTTCTTAAAAAATAATCCATCTTTGGCCATTGTATAGTAAACTCGTGCTCCCGCCATGATAAGCCCGTTGTTGCAGGCAAATGTGGAGATCATGATCATTACTGCGATGATTATTGTCCCAGCTTGTCCGAATATATATTGAGCCGCAACTACAGCCACTCTATCTGATTTTGCAGTGGCAATCACGTCTAAAGGAAGCACAGCAACGTACATTAAATTTGCAAGTATATAAATAATGGATACGATAAAGGTGCCCAAAAACAAACTTAATCCAACATTTCGTTGAGGATTTTTGATCTCACCGGCTATAAATGTTACACCGTTCCATGCATCGCTGGAGAAAAGCGAACCGACCATTGCGGCCGATATCCCCGAAAGAAGAAGAGATCCGTTAATGTTCGTCCAACTCATTGTCTCAAGACTGAATGATTTCGATCCCCATACGTTTGCCCAGTTGGCATTCCAGACCTCAGCTTTAGCAGCAAGCGTAAAGCCAAAGGTGATCAAACCAAACAGGGAAAGGATTTTAATTATGGTGAGAATAGTTTGAAGAATTTTACTATCCTTTATACCCTTACTATTAATATAAGTAAGGAAGATTATGGTGATGATAGAGACGATCTGCGCCGCATTCAGTTGAAACTTACCAAGCTCAAATAAGATATTTTCATTGCTTAGGGGTTCATAGAGATAGGCTGAAAATTTAGAAAATGCCACCCCTACCGCCGCAATTGTCCCGGTTTGGATCACGGCAAAAAGACTCCAGCCATATAGAAAGGCAATAAGTTTATTATAGGATTCTTTAAGATAAACGTATTGACCGCCGGCTTTTGGGAACATCGCACTTAGCTCACCATAGCTAACAGCAGCAATCATAGTAATTAAAGCAGTAACTATCCAAATTGCTATCAGCCAACCTGCCGAGCCGACCTGCCTGGCGATATCCGCACTTACAATGAATATCCCTGATCCGATCATCGATCCTACAACGAGCATAGTGCCGTCAAGAAGCCCAAGCTCGCGCTTAAAGGATCCGTCTTGAGTATCTTGTTCCATGATAATTATTTAGTTAGGTTGGTTGTGCGAATATATTTAAAATTTATAATTATCAGGAATACATATGTTTTACTCGGTAATAATCGAATATCTCGATAAAAGATTTGGTTATATCAGAAACACCTTTATTTTTGTATACCTGCCTAGTCTTTTAATAATTGAGTTAACTCGATCACTGTCCGAAAAGAAAGCAGCAATTAACCAAATATATCTTAGAACTAACCTAATCTAAACAGCACTACACTATGGAATTTTTACAAACCAATTTAATTTATTTTATACCTGTACTCGGCCTAATTGGAATCCTTGTAATGGCGATCAAAAGCGCCTGGGTAAACAAACAAAATGCCGGCGATAAAAATATGCAGGAGCTTGCAGGTTATATCGCTGATGGAGCCATGGCTTTTCTAAAAGCCGAATGGCGGGTCTTAAGCATCTTCGTTTTATTCGCTGGAGCTTTGTTAGCTTATTCGGGGACACTTACGGAAATTCATGGGCGCCCGATTCATTCCAGCTGGATTATATCAATTTCATTTGTTATTGGAGCTGTTTTATCTGCCACAGCAGGCTATATTGGAATGCGTTCTGCTACAAAAGCAAATGTAAGAACAACTCAGGCTGCTAGAACCAGTTTAAAGCAGGCATTAAAAGTTTCCTTTACCGGAGGAACGGTTATGGGACTTGGAGTTGCCGGCTTGGCAGTTCTAGGACTTGGCGGTCTGTTTATCATATTTCTTCATCACTTTCAGGTGATTGGAGTAGATGGTGTTAACACTTTAAATATGAAAACGGCAATCGAGGTATTAACAGGTTTTTCCCTTGGAGCAGAGTCTATAGCGCTTTTTGCTCGTGTTGGTGGAGGTATATATACTAAAGCTGCCGATGTAGGTGCCGATCTTGTTGGTAAAGTTGAAGCTGGAATACCTGAAGATGACGTTCGTAATCCTGCAACAATCGCCGACAATGTTGGGGATAATGTGGGCGATGTGGCAGGTATGGGAGCAGATCTTTTCGGCTCTTATGTAGCAACTATATTAGCAACAATGGTTCTTGGACAAGAAATTACGGTGGTGGATAAATTTGGCGGAATGTCACCTATATTGTTACCAATGGTGATCTGCGGGTTGGGAATTCTATTTTCTATAGTCGGAACCTGGTTTGTTACCATCAAAGATGAAAATTCAAATGTCCAAACTGCACTTAATCTTGGCAACTGGTCGTCGATCTTAATTACTGCGGTGGCTTCCTATTTTATTGTAATGTGGATGCTTCCTCCTACACTAAATTTAAGAGGCTATGAATTCTCGAATATCAACGTATTCTACGCAATATTAGTAGGTCTTGTTGTCGGAACCATAATGAGCATCGTAACGGAGTATTACACTGCAATGGGTAAGGCTCCTGTCAATTCAATTATACAACAATCGTCAACAGGACATGCCACTAATATCATCGCGGGCTTAGCAGTTGGAATGAAATCAACTGTTATACCCATTCTAGTATTAGCAGGAGGAATAATGTCATCTTATTACTTCGCTGGCCTATACGGGGTTGCCATTGCGGCGGCGGGGATGATGGCTACCACAGCGATGCAACTAGCTATAGACGCCTTTGGGCCAATTGCTGACAATGCTGGTGGTATTGCGGAAATGAGTCAACTACCTCCTGAAGTTCGTGAACGTACGGACAACCTTGATGCTGTCGGAAATACCACAGCTGCTACAGGGAAAGGCTTTGCAATCGCATCGGCAGCTTTGACATCGCTTGCACTTTTTGCAGCATTCGTGGGTATTGCAGGCATCTCTGCCATAGATATTTATAAAGCTCCCGTGCTTGCGGGACTTTTTGTTGGGGGTATGATCCCTTTTGTATTCTCGGCGCTATGCATTCAGGCCGTTGGTAAGGCAGCAATGGATATGGTTCAGGAAGTGCGTAGGCAGTTCCGCGAGATTCCTGGGATTATGGAATATAAAGCGAAGCCTGAGTACGAAAAATGTGTAGCCATCTCCACTAAAGCATCACTTCGCGAAATGATGCTTCCAGGAGCAATTGCGCTGATCACCCCTATCATAGTAGGATTTATATTTGGTCCGGAAGTACTGGGCGGTCTATTAGCAGGTGTCACCGTAGCGGGCGTATTAATGGGAATCTTCCAGAGTAATGCTGGGGGGGCTTGGGATAACGCTAAAAAGTCTTTTGAAAAAGGTGTAGAAATTAATGGAGAAATGCACTACAAAAAATCTGAACCTCATAAAGCCTCTGTGACAGGAGATACAGTAGGTGATCCTTTTAAAGATACATCCGGTCCTTCTATGAACATTTTAATTAAGTTGATGTCCATCGTTTCATTAGTTATTGCACCTTATATCGCAATTACTGGTGCGCCAAATGTTTCGGAAAATGCTCCGGAGAAAAAAGCAACCGCCATTACGAAAGAATCTTTCAGATATATCGTAAAAACAGTCGACGCGAATGGTATTACTAAGATTGATACACTCGAAAACGCGAGTGACACCACAAAAGTTGGTTATTAATTCTGAATACTCAGAATTGTTACTCCTAAAAGGGGTTTTGACAGGGAATCCCTTTTAATTTCACACATATTTTCTTTAGGTTTGAATTTCGTAATTTATTATAAAAATAAACTAAATTTTATGGGTCTTTTTACAAAAAAGTCAATAACACAACTGCTCGCCGATGCCTCTGAGTCTGAAAAAACTCTTAAGCGTACGCTGACAGCCGGTTCTTTGATTGCCTTGGGTATTGGTGCAATCATCGGTGCAGGTTTGTTTGTGAGAACAGCATCTGCGGCAGCTCAAAATGCGGGTTCATCTGTGACCATTGGTTTCATAGTTGCAGCTATAGGCTGCGCTTTAGCAGGTCTGTGCTATGCTGAACTTTCATCGTCCATTCCTATTTCAGGAAGTGCATATACTTACACCTATGCCACAATGGGTGAGTTGTTGGCATGGGTAATTGGTTGGGATTTAGTACTTGAATATGCCGTAGGTGCCGCAACCGTTGGTATTGCCTGGAGTGAATACCTAAATAATTTGCTGGTCCATGTTTTTAATACAAGTCCTGTACCCTATCAATGGTGTCACTCCCCATTTGAGACCTCGGTAGGCGGTGTGAGTGGTATTATGAATGCACCTGCATTGTTTATCGTTGCAGCATTGAGCTTATTATTAATCAGAGGAACTCAGGAATCCGCGTTTGTTAATGGTATAATTGTGATTACCAAAGTTGCAATTGTAATTTTAATCATCATTTTTGGCTGGAACTTTATCAACCCAGTAAATCATACACCATACATCCCTGAAGCAACAACGTACACAGATACTGAGGGTATTACCCATAATTTCGGAGGCTTATGGGGTATTCTAGGTGCCGCTGGCACCGTATTCTTTGCGTTTATTGGCTTTGATGCAGTAAGTACTGCAGCTCAAGAAACAAAAAATCCAAAAACTGCTATGCCTATTGGCATCCTTGGTTCATTAGCTATCTGTACAGTTTTATATATCTTGTTTGCCCATGTCTTAACTGGTTTAGCTCCAGTTGAGTTCTTTAGAACCAACGGAAAAGAAGCATCTGTAGTAGCTGCTATCCAAAACTTTATGCCTGGATACGAATGGTTAGGTAAACTAGTTACAGTTGCGATTTTAGCAGGGTTCTCTTCTGTAATCCTTGTAATGCTTTTGGGGCAGAGTCGTGTATTTTATTCGATGAGTAAAGACGGCCTGTTGCCGCGTGTATTCAGTGATCTTCACCCGAAATACAAAACACCATATAAAGCGAACTTAATAATATTGGTTTTGGTTGCAGCATTTGCTGCGTTTGTTCCCGGCAACATTGTTGGTGACATGACCAGCATAGGTACATTGTTCGCCTTTATACTTGTTTGCGCTGCCGTAATTGTATTGAGAAAAACTGAACCGAATCTTGTACGTGAATTCAAAACGCCTTGGGTTCCGTTTCTTCCAATTTTAGGTATAGTAGTGTGCTTGGCAATGATCCTTGGTTTGCACTGGACAAACTGGTTAAGACTAATTGGATGGTTGGCAATTGGTTTTGTAATCTATTTCGGTTACAGTAAAAAACATTCAAAACTTAACACTAAAGGCATAACAGTAAATCCTGTGGATCCTCCTGCTCCTAAGCTCTAAATAAGATAAAAATGACCCCTCTTAGTTAAATTAAGAGGGGTCATTTTTGTTTAACATTGTATTGAGCAATTATTTAATTTTGTTTTCTAAACCTTGACATATGGAATTTAATTTTAGTCAAATCCTATCAACATCGATGGTTTTGTTTGCAATCATCGATATCCTGGGATCCATACCTGTGGTAATTGAACTTAGAAGGAAGGCGGGACACATCCAATCTGAAAAAGCAGCGATCGTAGCCACTGTACTGATGATTGTATTCCTCTTTGCTGGTGAGACTTTATTAAAGATCATAGGACTTGACGTACAGTCCTTCGCAATTGCAGGCTCAGTGGTGATCTTTTTTATTGCGATGGAGATGGTTCTTGGGTTAAGCATATTTAAAGATGGAGAAACAACCGAAACTGTTTCGATAGTTCCACTTGCATTCCCACTGATCGCAGGAGCAGGAACTATGACAACACTTTTATCACTAAAAACCGAATATGCCACCCAGAACATCATTGTTGGCATCCTTATAAATATGATTTTTGTTTATGTAGTTCTGAAGAATACAGAACGTTTGGAAAAGCTTTTTGGTAAGTCAGGTCTAGGTGTATTACGGAAAGCATTTGGGGTTATCCTACTCGCCATAGCCATCAAATTGTTTAGAAATAATACGGGTTTATAAAATATTGCTTTAAGCTAATTTTTCTTAATTAGGCGGGCGGCAAACATCGTGTCTGCTTTCAACCCATATCCTGTAATCACTTCCATCTTCTCAAGTTGCAATGGAAGGTTGTCAATTAACCAATTTACCACATCCTCATTTTCTTGTTTAAAAACCGAGCAAGTAATATATACCAAGGGTTTGCCGGGTTTCAGGTATTTTATAACATTAGCAGCGATAGTACGCTGCAACTTGGTGAAACAGCTAACTTTATGCTCGTCAAAGTAATAAAGCATCTCTGGAGTGCGACCCCAAGTTCCTGAGCCTGTACAGGGAGCATCCAAAATGATCCCATCAAACTCATAATGATGAAGATCCTGGTCATTGTTCTGCAAAAGATCCAACACCTTTTTCTGGTATTTCTTAAGACCTGCACCCTGAAATCTTTCCTCTAAGTTATTGAGACTATTCTCACGAACATCACTCACAAGTAATTGGATATGTGGCTCTAACTCATGTAACAAAAGCGACTTTCCCCCCGATGCTGCACAACAGTCCCACCAGTAGTCGTATTTCTTTGGCTTGAAAAACGCACTCGTTTTCTGTGAAGAGAGATCCTGAACTTGGTAGGCTTTTTGCGTCGACAGTACTTGCTCCAGCTTGGTTCCATTTGGTAGCGCCAGAGTTGTTTCGCCAACTTGTTCGAAAGTGAAGTCCGCCTTTTTCAGGTTCTCCAGCAGGCGTTGGAGCTCAAGAGACTGCACCCTAATGAATAAGTCTGGTTGAGTTAAAAATGAACTATAAAATGCTTTTTCTTCAACATTGCTGCTAAGCTTTTCCTGAAACTTAAATAAATCAGCCAACTGAAATAAAGGATAGCCCGTCTTTATGAGCGTTAACTTCTGAGCAACTGTACCTTCAATTTTGTCTTTTAGATTAGGAAGATAGGTATCGACAACAAGGCTTTGAGTTTTATTGCATAAGAAGTCAGCAATTGCCAGCCTTTGCACCTGACTTTCGTCAATTAATGCTCTACCAAGTCTGAAAAAGCTGTAAATGTATCTCGTAGCCCAGCGCCGGTCTGACGACCCCATCTGCTTATTTTTCTTGAAATAACTAAATAGGAAACGGTGCAGAGGTTGAAGACCATCATAACTTTTGAAGATCTGCTCAAATGATCTTATTTGATGCTCTACTCTCATTTTACAATATTTAAATCAAAATTTTGGTATTTTAAAAGCATCAAACTGGTATTCAGATAGCCCATTTTAGGATCATAGACAAAAGAGAAATTATTATGAAGCCCCTTATACTTTTCTTTAGTAAGAAATTGCGCGTAGTTCTTGCCATGTGTAGCAATTAAATCCGCAAAATAAAAACCCGTGTCAAAACCTTTGTAAGAATACTCCCCCGGTTCATAATGATAGTGAGAGCGGTATTTTTTAATAAATACAGATATATCCTTTCTGCTAAAATCAATTTTATAAGATGCACTTACTATTGTGTTCAACGTTTGAAGTTTCTCAGTATTATAGGTCTGCTTGATCCAATCTGGATGACCGTAAAGATCTACCGACAGCCCGGCATTCTTCATTTTAATAAGTTTATCGATGGTTGCAATCACAAACTTCTTTTCCGATGAGGCTAGTACAACCACATATTTCTTATTCTTTATCATCCTCGTGTCCATAGTGTACACGGAAGAGAATTCCTGAAAAAAGAAAGCTTGCTTTGAATCCTCAAAAAATCTCCTTATCGGCGCAGCCATTAGCTCGTCATCACTGCCCTTCGGATTAATCAGTACGACAACTGATTTTACAGGATCGGTGTGCTTAACAATATAATCCCCAATTTTCTCAGCATGAAGTTCGATATTATTCACAATTGTAATCATATTAGGGTTATTCAGCTCCTTGGGATTTGTAGCTGCCAAAGGATTCACCAAAGTTATATTCTTAGAAAGCGTGAAGCTTCGGATGTGCTTTAAACCATCAGGATAAACAGGACCAACAATCAAATTGCTACTTGCAAGACTACCATTTTGAATCAATGTTTCTAATTTAGCCGTATTATCCCCTGCGTCAAATACCTTAAGCTTGAAATTAAAACCGGCAGAAGCAGCAGAATCCAGACCTAGCATGAATCCCTGATAGAAATCAATAGCCATTGCAGACTTCTCCACTTCAGCTTTTGTAGCAGTTTTAAGATTTAAACTACTTAGCCTGAATGGAACTAGTAAAGAGATTGTTGCCTCGGTAAACTTAGCAACAGGCTTCATTACTGTTTCTTCAACCTTTTCAGGAGGTTTGGGCTGTTTTTTTACGGTCTTAACTAACTTTGGCGAGCAGGAAGCAAAAAGAACCGAAAGTAGAAAAACAACCCAATACTTATTCCCACTCAATCGTTGCTGGTGGTTTTGAGCTAATATCATATACGACGCGATTTACCCCTTTAACTCTGTTAATAATTTCATTAGATATTTTTGCGAGTACATTATAAGGCAAATGGCACCAATCGGCAGTCATACCATCAACAGACTCAACTGCTCTCAGACAAATGACATTTTCATAGGTCCGCTCATCTCCCATTACCCCTACGGATTGAACAGGAAGAAATATTGCGCCAGCCTGCCAAACCTTATCATAAAGCCCAGCTTCTTTAAGGTTATTAATAAAGATAGCATCAGCTTCCTGTAGAATTGCAACTTTCTCGGCAGTCACTTCTCCTAATATCCTGATGCCAAGGCCTGGTCCTGGAAACGGATGGCGGCCAATAATAAAGTGTTCGAGGCCCATTGAGGTACCGACTCGTCTAACTTCATCCTTGAACAATGTGTTTAGTGGCTCTACAATCTTCAATTTCATGAAGTCTGGCAAACCCCCAACATTATGGTGAGACTTGATGGTGGCAGAAGGTCCTTTTACTGATACTGATTCGATTATGTCAGGATAAATGGTTCCTTGAGCAAGCCAAACTACATCCTTAACCAAATTTGCTTCATCGTCAAAGACTTCGATAAATACCCTACCGATAGCTTTACGCTTTAATTCAGGATCTGTCAGGCCTGCCAACTGACTTAAAAAGCGATCCTTAGCATCTACCCCTTTAATATTTAGACCTAAATGTTTATATTGTTCAAGAACAGCTTCATATTCATTCTTGCGTAACAACCCGTTATCTACAAAAATACAATGCAAATTTTTGCCGATTGCCTTGTGAAGTAAGATTGCCGCTACAGATGAATCTACCCCGCCCGATAGTGCAAGTACCACTTTATCATCACCTAACTTATCTTGCAAAGCGGCGATGGTAGTTTCTACAAATGCGTCAGGAGTCCATTCTTGCTTGCAACCACAAATATCAACCAAAAAGTTTTCTAATAATTGCCTGCCGTCTGAGCTGTGCGTAACCTCGGGATGGAATTGGATAGCGTAAGTCTGTGAATCCCTTATTTGAAAAGCCGCAACCTTTACACTGTCTGTACTTGCAATCAATTCGAAGTTGTCCGGAACTTTAGTAATAGTATCGCCATGTGACATCCAAACTTGAGAGCCAGCTGAAATATTCTTTAAAAGCTTGTTCTTCTTCTCAACGAAAGTCAGATTCGACCTACCGTATTCACGGTTGGATGAGCGTTGTACGTCACCACCGGAATGTTGCGCAATATATTGAGCACCATAACACACGGCTAAAACAGGGAACTTGTTATGAAACATTTCAAGATCTATTTGAGGAGCATCGTCCTGACGAACAGAATAAGGGCTACCTGAGAAAATGATACCCTTTATGTCTGCTGTAAGCTCAGGAATATTGTTGAAGGGATGTATTTCACAATAAACGTTTAACTCGCGTACCCTACGGGCAATTAATTGCGTGTATTGAGAACCAAAATCGAGAATAATGATTTTTTCTTGCATGATCAAAGCTAAGAAAATTTAATTACCTCCACGCCGAACCTTCTCAAAAAATCCACGCCCTCATCGCTTGGCAAGCCCTTATACTCTGCGTAAGAGTTCTTGAAATAAACGATCTTGATTCCAGATGAAAGAATTAGACGGGCACACGCAATACATGGAGAAAGGGTTGTGTATAATGTAGAACCCGATATCTTCGATCCATTTTTCACCGCATAAAGTATAGCATTTTCTTCCGCATGCAGTGCCAAAGAGCAACTACCCTTAGAATCCCGGTCACAACCCATACCCGGCCACTCTTCATCACAATTGTGGGTTCCCGCCGGGGGACCATTATAACCTATAGAAATAATCCTGGTGTCCTTAGCTAATACTGCCCCGACATGTGCCCTTACACAATGTGATCGGGCTGCTAGGTCTGTAGCCAGGTTCATAAAAATCAGGTTGAAGCTTGGTTTAGTCGCCATATACTATGAAAAAAGCCACGGAGAAATTATCCCTGTGGCTGCAAAAGTAAATTATAATATCTTAATGTCCGCCTTCGGCCTCGATATGTTCAATATCAATTCCTTGCTTTCTAAGCTCAATACTAACTTTCCATGCGAAGAAAATCAAGTAAGCAAATCCTAAGACCGGAACGATATATGAGCTATGGATACCGATGCTATCTGCAAGTTCACCCTGAATTGGAGGTATAATAGATCCACCAAGAATCATCATGATCAAAAACGCAGAACCCTGACTAGTATACTTTCCTAAACCCGTAATCGACAGGGCAAAAATCGATGGCCACATAATTGAACAGCACAAGCCACCACTAACAAAAGCAAAAATAGCGACATGTCCTGTGGTAAACAATCCTATGAGCATAGCAACCGCGCCGAGAGTCCCGAAAACAGCAAGTGTTTTTGCAGGTTTCTCCTGACCAATAAAGAAGGCTACGATCATAATTGCGATACACACTGCATACACATATAAATTCCCAACATCTGTGCCGGTAGCGTGGTTTACCAAAAGTATAACTGCAAAAGCAATAAAAGGTACAATGACAGTCAATATATTTTTCATGGTCTTAGTGAGACTGAAAGCACTGATCGCCCCTGTCCATCTACCTACCATCATACTTCCCCAATACAAAGAGATATACGGTTTAATCGCTGAGTCCGCAAGACCACCAAAGCTAGGTTCCTTCAGTAATGCTCCCAGGTTACTTTGAATTGTTACTTCTGTACCAACATACATAAATATAGCAAGCATCCCCAAAATCATCTGAGGGTACTGCATAGCACCCCATTTTGGAAGTTCAGCCTGATCTTTCTTGGTAAAATATACATACAGCAGTGCCGCAAGAATTATAAATAATGACGAATATACAAATACCGATGAACTGATACCGGTAAGGTTAGACAACGGTCCCGCAGCCGCTACCATTAAAAATCCTAAGATCAGAACGATCAGTGACGAATTAGGTTTCGGACTTGCTTCTACCGTCTCACTACTCGTTACATCAGGCAGTTTGGAAATCGAATAAAATATCGCTACAGCAATAAAAAGCCCAGCCAATATGTAGTACAAATTATTAATTGAAGAAATCTCTACAACTTTTGGGATGGCGTCATTAGCAGTACCAAACAGCACCACACTTACGATAACAGGCCCCATTAAACCACCAAAATTATTTACGCCACCCGCAAGATTCAATCGGTGAGATCCACCTTCGGGATTACCAAGCGCCACAACAAATGGATTTGCCGCAGTTTGTTGCAACGAGAATCCCAAGGCGATAACGAAAAAAGCCAGTAAGATGAAAAGAAAGGATCCAGAACCCACTGCAGGAATCATTAGAAGAGCACCTGCAGCTGACAAAATCAGCCCGAAAATGATACCCTTTTTGTAACCGATCTTATTTAAGATATCCACCTTACTAGCCTGAGAAGCAAAATATAAGATCAGTGAGCCAATGAAATAGCCGCCGTAAAATGTGAAGTCAATAAGTTGAGATTCGAATTGAGTTAGGTTAAAATGTGTTTTACAAAACGGAATAAAAATACCATTTGAAGCTGCCACAAATCCCCAGAAGAAAAACACTGTAATAATAGTATACAATGCAGTTCCGTAATTCATTTTTGTTTGTTGTTCCATATTTTGGTTAGTAATCAATTGTTGCAATAAACATAAATAAAAAAAATGTAAGGGAGCAGTCTAATGCACAATATTTGGGCGTATTTTATGTTTAAAGTTGCATATTAGCATATTATATCTACTAAATTGAATGTTTGAAGCAATATTACAAGGGATAGGTGCAGGGGTTTTATTTTCTTTTCTAACAGGCCCTGTTTTCTTTTCTATGATCAAAACCAGTATAGAATCAGGCTTTAAAGCTGGATTTTCTTTGGCTATTGGTGTTGTATTCAGTGATATAATATTCATATCATTAACCATCTTCAGTTCGCAATTTGTAGATTACAACGCAGCGTACAACCAATACATTGGAATTATTGGCGGCGCATTTTTGTTTGGAATCGGCATTTACTACCTTATCCATAAAGTCAAGGTAAACTATGAAATAGCAGATACAATCAAAATTCGGAAAAGAGGTTACATATTAAAAGGCTTTTTGATGTGCCTACTTTCCCCCTCAACGCTTATGTTCTGGATCATGGTAGGCGGTATCATATCGGTGCAGTTGCATTACGATTTGGCCGAGAAGATTGTGTTTTTTGTAGTTGCCATGGCTACTCAATTATCGGTAGACTGCATCAAGACATATTATGCAGCCAAGCTGAGATACCGTATCAAGGAAAAGAACATCCAGGCGCTAAATAAAATAGCAGGAGCAGTGATCTTAATCTTTGCTATCCGTCTATTCATACAGGTAATATTGAAGCACTACACCTAATGCTTTGCTTCTAATAAGCTCTCTGATTATTTCCTTCTTTCCAATTAACAAATGCTTTATTAACCACTTTATTTCCTCCAGGAGTCGGATAGTTTCCAGAGAAATACCAGTCGCCCCTATGATTCGGACAAGCAACGTGTAGATTGTCTAGCGTCTGATAGATAACCTTCACTTCTGCCTTTATATTATCTGGAGTAATAATTTTAGTAATTTGAGCAGAAATTTCTTCCTGGGTAAAGGGACGATAAATATCCTTTACATGGTTTACAATCTCTTCTTTTGGCAGCAAAAGTGAAGATTTACATTTCTGGTAAACCTCTTCAATAATATTCTCGAGGCCTCTTGCTTTCAACAACTGTATCGCAGCCTCAAATGCAACAAACTGTCCCATTTTCGACATATCAATACCATAGCAGTCGGGATAGCGAATCTGAGGTGCAGACGATACAATAATGATTCTTTTAGGGTGTAACCTGTCAATGATCTTGATGATACTTTGCTTAAGCGTAGTTCCTCTAACGATTGAATCGTCAACTGCAACCAACGTATCGGTATCATTTTTGATCACACCATATGTGGTATCGTAAACATGCGCCACCATGTCCTGCCTGTCTGCATCCTGAGTAATAAAAGTTCTCAGTTTCACATCTTTGATCGCAAGTTTCTCCACCCTTGGATTCATAGAAAGCAATTCGTCAAGTTGTTCATCACTTAAAATATCCTTTCTATGAAGTAGGGTATCCTTTTGAACTTGTCTTATGTAGTTATGTAAACCCTCAACCATACCATAGAATGAAACTTCTGCAGTATTTGGAATGAACGAGAAAACGGTATTTTTTAAATCGGCACTAACGGCATCAAGAATTTGCTTGCACAATAATGCTCCCAAATGTTTGCGCTCTTTATAGATTTCAGCATCACTTCCTCTGGAAAAATAAATCCGCTCAAATGAACAAGCTCGTTTCTCCTGAGGTTCTCGGAAAATCTCTTGAGTAACGGTGCCGCTTTTCTTAACTATCAAAGCATGACCCGGTTGGATCTCTTTGACATCTCTAAATGGAATGTTAAAAGCAGTTTGAATAGCTGGCCTTTCAGACGCAGCTACAACGATTTCGTCATCCTGATAATAGAATGCAGGTCTAATTCCAGATGGATCTCTTAATACGAAAGCGTCTCCATTTCCAACAATTCCCGAAATCGCATAACCACCATCCCAATTCTTTGCAGATCGCTTTAGTATCGTAGCAATATCGAGGTTATCAGAAATTTTATGTGTGATTTCTACGTTGTCAAGACCCTCCTTTTTATATTCATCAAACAAAGACTGATTCTCATCATCAAGAAAGTGCCCTATCTTTTCCAAGACAGTAACCGTATCTGCTTGTTCTTTAGGGTGTTGACCTAACTCATAAAGCTGCTCTAACAGCTCATCAACATTCGTCATGTTGAAGTTTCCGGCAATAACGAGGTTACGGGTCATCCAATTATTCTGACGAAGAAATGGATGGCAATTCTCAATACTATTCTGGCCATGTGTTCCATAGCGTAAATGTCCTAATAACACCTCGCCAATAAAGCTCACATTTGCCTTTAACCAAGCAGCATCCTGCATCAATTCAGGAGTATCATTTTGAATTCCTACAAACTTATTTTGAACATATCCAAAAATATCAGCCACTGCATTTTGAGCCATTGAGCGGTATCTGCTGATGTATCTATGACCTGGCTTCATATCCAGTTTAATGGTTGCAATGCCAGCGCCGTCTTGCCCACGGTTATGCTGCTTTTCCATCAAAAGATAAAGCTTGTTTAGACCGTAAAGTGCTGTTCCATATTTTTCCTGGTAATATGAAAGGGGCTTAAGAAGCCTAATGAAGGCTATACCACATTCATGCTTTATCGAGTCACTCATGGTTTGTCGTTTGAGCCGCAAATTTAGAGTTAATAATAATCAGAACCTAGAAAGAAATACAATATTTGAGTCAGATTAAGGTTACAATATTACTGTTCTTTAAGGTCGATATGCTTACAGAATATCTGATCACCAAAAAACACTGAAGCATGCTCGTCAAATACATGTTGGTCACCGGTAGTATAAAAACTACGCTTAGCATTAATCGCAAGTAATTCCTTAATCTTGATATGATGGTCAAGGTACCTCTCTAGGCTGCTTGAGACAATATCTCCCTGTCCGACTAAAAGAATTTTATTAGACAAAATCCGCTTTATTTTAGGAATGAGTAGAGGATAATGCGTGCAAGCCAGAAGTATCGTATCTATCTTAGGATTCTGATTCAATAATTCCGTTAAATATTTCTCAACAAAGAAATCGGCACCCGGAGTCAAATGTTCATTATTCTCGACCAGAGGTACCCACATCGGACAGCTTTGTTGGTAAACAGATACTTCCGGAAAGTATTTATTAATCTCCAATAAATAGGATTCCGAATTAACAGTTCCGCGGGTTCCCATAACCCCTATTATTTTTGATTCGGTAAAATTGCCAATTACTTCCGCGGTCGGTCTTATAACTCCAAGAACGCGGTGGGTAGGATATTTAACTGGAAGCACTTTTTGCTGAATGGTACGTAACGCTTTTGCCGAGGCGGTATTGCAGGCTAATATCACTAGTTGGCAGCCTTCCGAGAACAACCATTCCACGCATTCTAATGTATATTGGTAAATGGCTTCGAAGGAATTATCACCATATGGGGCGCGCGCATTGTCTCCAAGGTAAATGTAATCGTACTGAGGCAAACGTTCTGCGATTGACTTGAAGACAGTTAAACCGCCGTAACCTGAATCAAAAATACCTATAGGATGCTTATTTGTCATTGCACAAAAAACGGGATTGAGCTCTATCACCCAATCCCGCAATTTAAATAATTTAGCTCAGATAGCTCCAACTGTTCTATTGCCTTATTATTTTTTAGGAGCAGCAGCTGACGGTGCAGTAGCTGAAATGCCCAATTTAGTTTTTACTAAAGCTGTGATGTCCTCTCCACCATCAAAATATACCATTGCTGAATTTGCAGTATCGAATACATAAGCATATCCCTTTTCTTTAGAAATAGCTTTAATAGCCGCATCAGCTTTGATACGGATTGGATTGAAAACCTCTGTGTTTTTTTGTTCCAATTCCTGCTGAGCTTTAGCTTTCGCATCATTGATACGTTTCTCTAAATCCTGAAGTTCAACACCGGCACCCTGTAATTCTTTACCAATTACTTCTTTGTTCGCCTCACTCATTGTTTTTTGTTTCGCTTCAGCAGCGGACATTTTCGTTTGGTACTCAGCAATCATTTTCTCGATCTCCGTTTGTTTTGTTTTGGTTAGCGCCTCTAGCGTAGTTTGGCCAGTCTTAAATTCAGGCATTGCCTCAATGATCATTGCTGAGTTTAAGTGTGCCAGTTTTTGTTGTGCATTTGCAATGTTAGCCGTAAACAATAATCCTGCTACAAAAAATGCGTTCATTAACTTTCTCATCTCTATTCTTCTTGTTAGTTGTTTGTAATTTACTTATTTGTGTGTTATTTAAGAATTGCTCCTGGTTTGTAACCCAATCTTGTGATTACTTCGTTGCTCACATCATAATTACTACTTGCGTAGATCATCATTGTAGCTTCACTGCTTTTATCAAAGATAAAATCAAAGAACTTAGCCTTGGCGACTTCGCCTATAGCTTTCGTAACTTTATCTTGAATCGGACTTAACAATTTACTTCTGTTTTGGAAAAGCTCTCCATCAGGACCAAAGATTCTACGTTGAAAATCCTTTGCATCTTTCTCTTTCTCAATGATCTCATTTTCTCTCCTTTTGCGCATGTCCGCTGTAAGCAATACTTGGTCTGCCTGGTAAGCTTTATACATCTTGTCGATATCTGTGAAATTCTTGTCAACCTGTTGTTGCCATTGTTCTGACAATAGGTTTAATTGATTCAAGGATGATTTATATTCTGGTAAATGCTTAAGTATATATTCTGTGTCCACATACGCAAATTTCTGAGCGAAAGATGCGAATCCTGTAAACATTAGAAAGCATATTAAAATGTATTTTTTCATTTTATAATATTTAATGTCCTGTCAACTCCTAATTAAAATCCACCCAGCTGTTGAGCAATACTGAAGTGAAACTGGCCTTTATTCGCATCTGGCAAACCAGGAATCTTATCAAATCCGTAACCATAATCAATTCCCAATAGGCCAAATATCGGTAAATATATTTTTGCTCCAACACCAACTGAACGTCTGATGTTGAAAGGATTGAAATCACTAAACTTATTCCAGGTATTACCACCCTCACCAAACGCAACAACAAAGGCCGTTGCAGATTGAGTCGCGATGACAGGATACCTCAACTCTATAACATACTTGTTGAAGATCGGACTTCCTGAGTTCTGTGCAATGCTTGGATTAGAACCCACCGGTATAACCGTATTGTTTGCATATCCTCGCATAGCGATCAACTCTGACCCTTGCAGGAAGTCAAATCCCTGCATACCGTCACCTCCCAATTTAAATCTTTCAAAGGCCGACTGCCCAACCGCCTGGTTATATAATCCCAGGAAACCAAATTGCGCCTGTGCTTTAATTACGAACTTACCCGCCAACCTCTGGTACCACTGAGATTCGAACTTCCACTTGTGGTACTCCGTGAACTTATAACGCTGTTTATCTGATGCTGTTGCGTAGTTCAAATTATTTAACAACGAATATGGGGGTGTCGCCTGAATGGTAAATCTAAAAATCGAACCATCAGTAGGAAAAATAGGACTATTTCTGGAATCCCGGCTGATCTCCTGTGTTAAGTTGAAGTTATATGATGTACCCGTGCTAAATAAATACCCAGGATAATTGTTCAAGATATACTGTTGAGCATTGATAGAGTGCGTTAACTGGAAATAGTTATCGGGGAAATTCAAAACCCTACCAAGACTCACAGTAACGCCATTCAACCGAATTTTCCGCATCTTACTAGTACTTCCAGAAAATCCATTAGATTGCAGTGAGGTAAATGCGCTCACTCCAAAGCTGACAGGCTTTTTACCGCCTAACCATGGCTCAGAAAAAGAGAAACTATATGACTGGTAGTATTTACCGTTAGTCTGACCTCTTAAACTCAGCTTCTGTCCGTCTCCTTTCGGTAAAGGACGGTAAGCCGAAGCATTAAACAGATTTCTCAAAGAGAAGTTGTTAAATGTTAACCCCAAGGTTCCAATAATGTTACCACCACCAAAACCACCTGACAATTCGATTTGATCAGAAGGTTTCTCTTCCACTAAATATTGAATATCAACTGTACCGTCAGCGGCATTGGGTTTAACGTCAGGAACAGTTTTAGATTCATCGAAGTACCCAAGTTGACCAAGTTCTCTGATAGTACGTATTAACAATTCTTTAGAAAACTTCTCACCAGGTTTAGTCCGAACTTGTCTCATTGCAACCCTGTCGTGCGTAATGGTGTTTCCTTTAATACTGATTCTGTTGTTAGTGTACTGAGGGCCTTCAGCGATGCGCATTTCTAGCTCAACAGTATCATTGTAAATTTTGGTCTGAACTGGCTCAACATTGAAAGTCAAATATCCATCGTTAAGGTACAAGCTAGAAACATCATCTCCTGCAGCAGAACCCTTTAATTTTTTATCTAGTTTTTCTTCACTAAATACCTCACCTTTCTCGATACCTAAGATCTTAACCAGGAGTTCGTCATTATATTTTGCATTTCCAACCCAAGTAATGTTACCGAAGTAATATTTTCGGCCTTCAAATACGTCTATGTCTATCCCAATGGACTTTTCATTGTAACGGTAAATGCTATCCTTCACTAGTGCGGCATCGCGGTAACCACGTGAATGCATACCCGCAACGAGCTTAAGTTTATCTTCGTCGTACTTCTCTTTGTTGAACTTACCGGAACCAAATACTTTATAGAAAGCCTGCTGTTTTGTTTTCTTTAAGAACTTACGAAGCTTTGCTGAAGAAAAATCCTTATTACCTGTAAAGTTGATGTGATGAACCTTGACTTTATCACCCTTATTAACAAAGATCTGTAAAACCATCCCGTTTTCTAGATTTGGATCCGGAACAGTTTTATATTCCACAGAGGTAAAGAAGTATCCTTTACCTAAAAGATACTTCTTTATGGTAGCTGTTGTGGCATTATAAAGGTTCTCATTAATAATTGCCTTGCCCTTTTTTTCGTTTATCTTTTCAAGAATATCTGTCTTTTGAGACTTACTTAAACCATTTAATTCGAACGTACTCAAACGTGGACGTTCAATTACTGCTATATCGAAGTAAACCGTATCCGCTTCGATTCTACTAATGTCTAATTTTATGTCGTCAAATAATCCTTGAGCCCAAAGCGCTTTAATAGCATTTGATGTTGCTTCACCTGGCAATGTAATGACTTCACCTTTGATTAATTTCGACAGCGTTACAATAACATCTTTATCTATAAATTGAGTACCACTAATTGTAGTACCGCCAATAATATATTCCTTTGGGTTAAAATAATCAATATCGAGGCCATTAACTTTTAAGCTGGGCTGTGCAGGCGTTGTCTGAGGACGGGAGATTTGTGCCATTGTCGGTAACCCAATCAATAACAGAAATATAAGTTGATATATTCTTTTCATTTACAATCTAAAAATCGATGCTAAGTTAATTTAAACACATGTTAAAAAGTGTTAAAGTTAAAATTAGTTCAATTGTTCACTAATTTTACCAAAGCGTCTTTCGCGCTTCTGGTAGTCTACAATAGCCTCAAAAAGGTTTTCTTGTCTAAAGTCTGGCCAAAGCGTATCGGTGAAATAAAATTCCGTATAAGCCATTTGCCAAAGCAAAAAATTGCTGATCCTGTGCTCTCCACTGGTGCGGATCATCAACTCCGGATCCGGCATATTTATAGTCGTAAGCTGGGCAGCAAAATTCTCTTCATTGATATTTTCAACAGTAAGTTGTCCGTCCTGAATTTGTCTGGCAAGTTTTTTAGCAGCGTTAAGAATCTCCCATTTTGCACTGTAACTTAATGCTAATGTCAAGGTACATCTTGTGTTACTGGCGGTCTTGTCCATTGCACTCTTCAAATCATCAATACATTTTTGGGGGAGAGAGGCAATGTCACCTATCGCATTCAAACGGATATTATTTTTGGTAAGGGTAGGTGTCTCCTGGTTGATGGTTGATATCAATAATTCCATTAAAGCGTTAACTTCATCAATTGGTCTGTTCCAGTTCTCTGTTGAAAAAGCATATACCGTGAGGTACTTGATACCAATGTCTGCACAGCCCTCCACAATATCCTTCACCGATAAAACACCAGTTTCATGGCCGAAATGTCTTATTTTCCCTTGATTTTTAGCCCATCTGCCGTTGCCATCCATTATGATTGCCACATGTTCCGGAAGACGCGTAAGGTCTATTTGTTCTTTGAATCCCATTTACCGTGCAAATATGCCTAAAATGTATAACATTTTTGAGACAGAAAGGTAAAAGATATGCCAACACCTACAAACATATAAGAATCTCTTTTTCTAAAGTCACCTCGCTGAGTGGCGGGAGTACCCACTCCACCAGGATCTGACAACATTACTTTCACTGCGATTTCCTCACTAGTACCGGTGAAAGCAGTCCTCGGATAACTGTCACTTACATCGTCAATATAATCAGTAAAAGCAGTTCTGTAGCCAACTTGGGTGAATAATCCCCAATTATCCTTCAACCTAAATTTCGTGCCTACACCATAAGGAATAGCTAAAGCAAAATTACGGTAACTTCTACTTTGTCCCTCAGTCATGTAAAATCTCAGCCTATACCACTCGTTATCATCAGTAGCAGGATCACGATAAACACCTTTCGGACTAAAAAATAAAAGCCCTATTCCCGTAAATATATATGGAGTGAATCTTTTCGTGCCTCCACCGGCATAATATTCAAGGAAGTTAAATTCCATCTGCAGACTAAGCTCATGTAAATCGCTGTTAAAATTTAAGCCTCGCATCTTGAACTGTTCATTACTGCTTTTTAGATCGTCAGCTTTAATCCTTCCATAGTTGTAATGCACACCAATAGCCCAGTATGGATCCAGGTTTCCCTTAAGATAGGCACCTGCAGATATCCCACTTATCTTGAAATTATTGTCCTGATTCAAATCCCCAATATATCCCGCACCTCCTGCCCCAACGCCTATTTCAAGAACCTGCGCATGTAAGCCAGAAGCCATCCCCATTGAGATAAGAAGTATGAAAAGTCGAGCTTTATATGACATCTAGTAATTCCGGGTATCTATTCCCCAAAGTAATTTGTTTCTTAATGTTGTTAGATAACTCTCATTATTCAAACGGATCAAATTTACATGAAATGCAGCTTTATTTAAAGTTATTTTAACTGACCTATTTACCGTCTCCGTCCTCGAGTCACATGAAACCAGAAACTTGGAACTCCTTGCCTCTATTTCAAAAGTCAAGGACACATCATCAGGGATAATTAGAGGCCTTACATTTAAATTATGAGGCGCAATCGGCGTAATCACAAAATTTTGTGAGCTTGGAAATATGATAGGTCCCCCGCAACTTAGTGAATATGCTGTGGAACCGGTCGGAGTAGCGATAATTAAACCATCTGCCCAATAAGAGTTCACAAATTCATCGTTCATATACGCATGAATAAGCATCATCGCCGAATTATCTCTTCTATGAATAGTAATATCATTCAGCGCGAAGTTCTCGTCTCCAAAAAGTCGCTGCGTTGAGTTTATACTAATTAAAGTCCGCTTATCAAGTGTGTAATTCTTGTTCTGTATTGCCTCAATGGCGAGTTTGATTTCGTCTTTATTGATACTGGCAAGAAAGCCCAGGCGACCAAAGTTGATCCCGATCACAGGAACACTAGAATCTTGCACCAGCGCCAAAGTATCCAGCAAAGTGCCGTCTCCTCCCAAACTGATCAAGACATCTGCCTTGCCCCTTAGCTCTCCATGTGTCTCAAACGTGATAATATTTTCAGGGAGTTTAATCCTTTCATTTATAAAGTCGAGATACTTTTTATATACGAATACAGGGGTATCATAGTGTTGCAAAACATTGAATACTTCCTGAACGTACGGTAAGACACTGTTATTGAATTCCCTGCCGTAAATCGCAATCATCAATTATACGTTTAAATAATTCATAAAAGAATTAAATCTGTCTTCGGTCCCGTCATCGGCAATCGTGTTATTAAAAACGGCTTTCACTTGGTAATTATAGCGTTCAAAAGAAGATATAATGCCAGAAAGCTCCGTCTTATTGATTTTAAGAGTTACTTCTAACCTCGTAGAATCCGGGAAAGATTGCACATATGAAGACAGGATCTGTGCATTATCGGCCTCGACTATCTGGGCCATGTGAGACAATGAATTATTTCTGTTGCTGATTTCCAAAACAATGATCCCACCATGTTCTTTCACAGCAAATATTTCTGAGGTATACGCTAGAACATTGTTTATTGAGATCATTCCAAGATAGTTTTTTTTGTAATCTAATACAGGTAGTATGGATAGATTAAGTTGATTAAACACCCTGATAATATCATAGATATGTGCGTCTTCATAAACGAAAGGGCTTGTTAAGGGAAGAGTTAACGTATCCATCGCCTGCGTCACATCTCTGACCTCAATCAAATCTTCTTCAGCCACAAGACCAACAAACAGACTCTCATCTACGATCGGTAGATGGTAAAGTTTAAACTCAATCATCCTTTCTAACGACTTCTGAACACTGTCCGAAGGCTTTAGTGGTGGTATCAAATTGGATATGAGTTCGGATGCAACCATTTATTTCAGTAAAATTCTATTTAGAAACTTTTCTAAATAATCGTTAAATATTTCTGGTCGCTCCATCATCGGTGCGTGACCACAAAGGTCTACCCAGTTCAGTTCCGAATTAGGCAATAACTGGTGAAACTCGTCAGCAACTTCCGGAGGGGTCACCTTATCTTGTTTTCCCCAAATAAGAGAAACTGGTATGGTGATCCGTGATAACTCTTTAGACATATTATGACGGATAGCCGATTTAGCAAGCGCGAGTATTCTGATTACTTTTGAACGCTCGTTGACAGTTTTAAAAACTTCATCAACAAGTTCCTTTGTAGCGGTGGCCGGATCATAAAATGTAAACTCTACCTTTTCCTTGATATAATCATAGCTCTCTCTCCTTGGAAAAGACCCACCAAATGCATTTTCATATAATCCAGAACTTCCCGTCAGCACCAATGCCTTAACATGTTCCTGATGTGCGGCAGTAAAAATCAAACCAATATGCCCACCTAGTGAATTGCCAATCAATACGACTTGTCCCAGCTTTTTGTGTTTAACAAAGCGATGCAAATATTTGGAAAGACTTTTAACACCAAGTGTCAGAATTGGAAGTTCATACAGCGGCAGTATAGGAACAAGTATGTGGTAATGATTCTTAAAATGATCAATAACTGGTTCCCAGTTGCTGAGCTCGCCCATTAATCCATGAAGTAATACCAGGGTCTCACCTTTTCCGGCTTCAACATATTTAAACCCATTGTCTTCGATTACTTCGTATTTCATTTGATTCAGGTAAGTATAGCCCCTAAGTTAGTAGACTAAATTTAATTTACTATAAAAAAAGCACTAATTATCAGTACCGTTTAACCGCATCACAATTTATGCCAATTGTTCTTTAACAATTTCTGCAATCAGCTTTCCATCGGCCTTGCCAGCCAATTCCTTATTTACCAAGCCCATAACTTTACCCATCTCCTTAACAGAACTGGCTCCTGAAGTCCTAATAAGATCAGCTACAATAGATGTAACCTCAGCACGATTAAGCTGCTGGGGCATGAAACTACCAATTACCTCGATTTCCTCCTCTTCGATCAAGCTTAAATCCTCACGATTTTGCTGCTTATAGATATCTGCAGACTCTCTACGCTGCTTTAATAAGCGTTGCAATATTCTAAGCTCAGTTTCTTCAGTAACTTCTTCTGTAGTACCTTTCTCGGTTTTAGCCAACAAAAGCGCAGCTTTTATCGCTCTTAATCCACGTAGTTTTACCTGATTTTTAGCAAGCATAGCTTGCTTAATTTCTTGATCTATTGTATTCGATATCATATATTCGGTATTATCTAACTCTTATTAATAATTGTTGCCGCGGCCTGTGCTGTCGGCATTATAAGCATGTCATTAATATTTACATGAGCTGGCCTACTCACAGCAAACCAAATTGCTTCAGCAATATCATTGGCAACTAATGGCTCAAACCCATCATACACTTTTTTCGCCCTGCCTTCATCACCTTTAAATCTCACAACAGAAAATTCCGTTTCTACCATACCCGGGTTTATAGCGGTTACTTTTATCCCATGCGGCAACAGATCAATTCTCATTCCTTTATTTAACGCATCAACCGCGTGCTTGGTCGCACAGTAGACATTACCATTTGGATATACCTCCTGTCCAGCAATTGAACCAATGTTTATGATATGCCCAGCTTTTTGGTCAATCATCCAATTGGAAACTATTTTGGTGACGTATAGTAATCCTTTCACATTTGTATCGATCATCGTATCCCAGTCGCTGATACTACCTTTATCAATAGGATCCAAACCCTGGCTAAGTCCGGCATTATTGATTAGCACACTTACCTCTTTAAGGTTCGAAGACAAGCCCTCTAATTTATAGGAGAGATCTTCCTGATCCCTGACATCAGCCAATACTGTTTTTACTTCAATCGCATATTTATCAGTTAAGCGCTTACTAATATCAGAAAGCAGATTTTCTCTCCTCGCCACTAATATAAGGTGATAACCTTGCGCGGCGAATAAATGAGCACAAGCAGCCCCGATACCTGATGTTGCTCCCGTAATTAATGCAATTTTTGCCATAAGTAGATAGTATGAATATTTAAACAAATTTATACTTTTTTTGAAAGTACAGCCTACTCGAAGAATAAACTGAAAGTCACATGACGTAGCATTAACCGATCAATCGGAGCAGCATAGCGTGTAGGCTCATCGATGAGCATATTATTAGTAGCATAGGAAAGTTTGATTTCAGGTGACATTTTAAAATATTCAAAATACAAATCTAACCCAAACCCAGCTTCGTAAGACAAATACTTGCGCTCATTGTTTAACCATTTTTCCACAGGATCAGTCACCAATGCATTGTTGGTTTTCTTCCTTGAAGAAATATCTGTGGAATATTTCAAGCCCCCCAGAATATATGCCCGATAATTGTTCCTGCGATTAGACTTTATCTTGATCCCGACAGGAAACTCAACCAAGGTTGTTTGTACTTTTTTAATGTTATCATCATCAGCGATAAAGTATTGATAATCAACAGAACGATCATTGAAAACCAACACGGGTGTAAACCTAACGTCCGCATTCTCCCCTAACCTTTTATTTACTACAAAGCCAATTCCAAATCCTGGAGAAGGTGTAGAAGAAATAGATCGGAGTGATGAAGTCGGTTCAACCAAACCCTCTGGGTCTACAAAAGGATCCTGCCAGTTTGCCTTTTTTAAAATCTTATATTCGGACGAAATGTATTGGAATGTAAAACCAAAATGTAGCGGCTCGTCATCTACCCCACCGCCCCAATTCTGAGCACTGGAAGCAGTTGCGAGTAGCAAACATAAAACCAGGAACCTAAATCTCAACTTCATTTAATTACTTTGTTCCGGTATAAATTGCACTTACACCAAAAGTTAGTCTTCTGTCACCAGCAGATTTAAAACCTACTTTAGACATCAGGTTCACAAAATCAGCGCCATCTGGAAATGCAGCTACAGATTCCGGAAGGTAAATATACGCCCGCTCATCCTTAGAAAATAACTTACCAAGCATTGGAGTTATATGCTTGAAGTAGAAATTATAAACCTGCTTTATCGGAAAAGCACGTGGCCTAGAAAATTCAAGAATTACAATCTTTCCACCCGGCTTCAGCACACGGTACATGTCAGACAAGCCCTTTTCAAGATTCTCATAATTTCGAACGCCAAACGCCACAGTGATGGCATCAAACTTATCATCTTCGAAAAGCAGACCCTCAGAATCACCCAGGGCCACAGAAAACACTTGCTGCAGATTGCGCTCAGTGATCTTCCTATTTGCAACATCGAGCATCCCCTGGGAGATATCAACACCAATGATCTGATCAGGTTTCAATATCTTGATCGCCTCAAAGGCAAAGTCACCGGTTCCCGTCGCCACATCCAATATCACCTTTGGTTTATTAGAAAGAAGCTCCTTGATTGCCTTTTTACGCCATATGATATCGATACCGAGAGACATAAAATGATTTAGAAAATCATAAGTACCAGAAATATTATCGAACATACTTGCAACCTGCTCTTTCTTAGTTGCAGTTTTAGAATGATACGGAGTAATGTTTTCGTTCATAGTTAGCGCCAAAGATAAGTATTGTTGAAAACTAATTTTCTACCTTTGTCAAATGATTATAAAATCGGCAACATTTATTTGTAGCAATACAAAGGTTTCTGCCTTGCCAACCGCTAATATGCCAGAATATGCATTTATAGGTCGCTCAAACGTTGGCAAATCGTCCCTCATAAACATGCTGGTAAACCAGCATGGACTCGCCAAAACCTCTCAAAGACCAGGTAAGACACAATTGATTAACCATTTTTTAATCAATGAAAAATGGTATATCGTCGATCTTCCGGGATATGGCTACGCTAAGGTTTCTAAAAACAGTCGGGAAAACTGGGAAAAGTTCATTAGAAATTACATCACCAAAAGAGAAAGCCTTCAATGTGTTTTCGTATTGATAGACAGTCGAATAGAACCTCAAAAAATAGATCTTGAATTTTGTTGCTGGATGGGAGAAATCCAAATACCATTTGCCCTAGCATTCACCAAGGCCGACAAACAGTCGCCTGTAAAAACAAAACAGAATGTAGAGGCTTTCAAAAAAGCCTTGGGCGGTTGGTTTGAAGAAATCCCTCCTTACTTTATCACTTCTGGAGAAAAAGGGACGGGGCGCGACGAGGTTCTTCAATTTATAGACGATGTCAACCTTGACTTTGCAATGCCTATTTTAACACCTAACGAAGATTTTTAATCCTCAATAAATGAAAAAGTACTTCTCACTCGTACTATTTACACATTCGGTATTTGCGCTTCCATTTGCCATGATTGGCTTCTTCCTTGGCGTAGCCACAACAATTCAGCCTTTCAAGTGGTTATTACTAGTTTTGGTATTATTCTGTATGGTGTTCGCCCGAAATTCTGCGATGGCCTTTAACCGTTACCTGGATAGAAAGATTGACGCAAAGAATCCTCGCACTCAAATGCGGGACATTCCTGCGGGGATAGTATCAGCGAATTCCGCTCTTGTATTTGTGATTACAAACTGCGTTCTATTCGTGATAACAACTTTTTTTATAAATCCACTTTGCTTCTATTTATCACCAGTAGCGCTCTTTATAGTTCTTTTTTATAGTTATACAAAAAGATTTACAGCGTTGTGTCACCTGGTGCTCGGCTTAGGATTAGCACTGGCACCTATCGGTGCTTATATTGCGGTAACAGGATCGTTCAACATTGTCCCAATTCTTTATTCGCTGGCTGTTTTGTTCTGGGTAAGTGGCTTCGATATTATTTATGCATTGCAAGACGAAGATTTCGATAAAGCAGAGCATTTGCATTCTATACCAGCAGCCTTAGGTCGCAAGAATGCCTTAAACTTATCAGTCGTACTTCACGTAGGAGCCGCATTTAGCGTAATTTTACCCATACTTTTCACGGACTTCAGCTTTGTCTATTACATAGGGGTAGCCTTTTTCTGCGCAATGCTAATTTATCAGCACCTGCTTGTAAAACCGAACGACATCAGTAAAGTCAATAAAGCATTCGCGACCACCAATGGCTATGCTTCGGTAATTTTTGCCGTGTGTTACCTGGTGGACGCTTTCTTAAGAACAAATTCTATACTATAATATGATCGACCTTTATATACCTAAAAAGAAAAGAAATTACATTCCGCAAGAATTGGAGATGAAGTGGGAAACGTTGGAGCCAATACTTGGTGAGCTTTTAGCAAGGGATATTTCAAATGTTCAAGAGCTGGAGCAATGGTTAAGAGATAAAAGCGAATTAGAGGCGGCGCTTGAAGAAGATTTTGCATGGAGATATATCAAGATGAGTTGCGATACTACTAATCAATCTCTAGTAAAGGATTTCCAATATTTTGCTACTGAAATTGAACCTAAAATATCCCCTGTCGCCAATAAGCTCAATCAAAAATTTAATGATAGTCCTTTTACAGACGGACTTGACCAGGATAAATACTTTGTTTTTATTCGCGCAATTAAGAAATCAATTGAATTGTATCGAGATGAAAATGTTTCGCTGTTAACAAACCTGCAAGTAGCTCAGCAAAAATATCAAGCCATTACAGGTTCCATGAGCGTAGTCATTAACGACCATGAATATACTTTAGAGGAAGCTGCAAATTTCTTGAAGGACATTAGCAGGAAAGTCAGACAACAGGCTTGGGAAAACATCCAGAAAAGGCGTCAATTAGATAAAGACAAGCTAAACGTGTTATTCGATGAACTCATTGCAATGCGCCATAAGGTTGCATTGAATGCGGGATTCGAGAACTATCGCGACTATATGTTCCAGGCATTAGGAAGATTTGACTATACTCCACAAGATTGCTATCACTTCCATGAAGCGATAGAAAAACAAATCGTTCCAGTGTTAAGGGAACAGGCAGAAAAACGGGCTGAACTGCTTGGCCTGGAAGAATTGAAACCTTGGGATATGGAAGTAAGCACAACGGGGAAACCTGCGCTCAAACCGTTCAAAAACGGCGAAGAACTGATCGACAAAAGCATCGCTTGCTTCAATGCCATCAACCCTAAATTGGGACAAATGCTTGCGATAATGAAGTCTAATAACTTATTCGATGTCGAGAGCAGAAAAGGAAAAGCTCCAGGAGGATATAACTATCCGCTGGCAGAAACCGGTGCGCCATTTATTTTCATGAATTCAGCAAACTCTTTGAGAGACCTGACCACGATGGTGCACGAAGGTGGCCATGCTGTTCATACTTTTCTGACTGCAGATCTTGAGTTAAATGATTTCAAGCATTGTCCATCAGAAGTAGCGGAATTAGCTTCCATGAGTATGGAATTGATTTCTATGGACAATTGGCATCATTACTTCGACAATGAAGAAGATTTGACGAGAGCTAAGAAAGAACAACTTGCTGATGTTTTAAAAACATTGCCATGGGTAGCTGTAATTGATCAGTTCCAACACTGGATCTACACCAACCCGGGACACAATGCTGCCGACAGAGAAGAAGCATTCAAACAGATCTACACGCGTTTCGGAAATGGTTTTACCAATTGGGACGGCTTAGAGAACGAGTTCGCGAACATATGGCAGAAACAACTGCACCTCTTTGAAGTGCCATTTTATTATATAGAATATGCAATTGCCCAACTTGGAGCAATCGCGATCTGGAAAAACTACAAAGAAAATCCTGAAAAAGCGTTACAGCAATATCTTGACGCCCTTTCATTGGGCTATAGCAAGCCCATCAACGAAATATACGAGATTGCAGGGATCAAATTCAACTTCAGCTTAAGTTATGTGGAAGAATTAACCCATTTCGTTAAAGATGAATTGCAGAAACTAGGATAGTTAACAAGTATTTATTTAAGTTTGACTATTCCAACCGACTTTTTATTAATATTCTATGTTTGAAAAACTCTTTCGCAAGAAATCAATAACAAAAATTCTCGCAGATGCCGAAAAGGGATATGGAGATCATAGTTCTTCCTTACATAAAACATTAGGAGTACGAGATCTCACCGCATTTGGAATCGCAGCAATCATCGGCGCTGGTATTTTTAGCACAATCGGTAAAGCAAGTGCAGACGGAGGTCCGGCAGTAATCTTTCTTTTTATATTTACAGCAGTAGCCTGTAGTTTCGCAGCCTTTGCCTATGCAGAATTTGCTTCTATGGTTCCTGTATCTGGTAGTGCTTACACTTATTCCTACGTCGCCTTTGGAGAGTTGGTTGCATGGATCATCGGTTGGTCACTCATCATGGAATACGCAATTGGCAACATAACTGTAGCCATATCCTGGTCGGACTATTTTACTGGGCTACTTTCATCTATAAGAATACCCGCCCTGAATATTGATGGCATTAACCTGCCAAATTGGATAACTATGGATTATCTTTCCGCTTTTAATGGTCATAATCATGCGGATGCCCTGATCAATGCAGGTAAAAGTTATGCTGATCTGGACGATGTTACCAGAATAGCAAACAATGCATGGAACACTGCCCCTCAAATTGGAAGATTCCACATAGTAGCAGATTTACCTGCTTTGGCCATCATTATCTTCATTACCTGGTTGGTTTATCGTGGAATGAAAGAATCCAAGAATGCCAGCAATGCGATGGTAGTTGTCAAGCTTGCCGTGATCCTTCTGGTATTATCCGTAGGTGTATTTTATGTCGATACTTCCAACTGGAACCCATTTGCACCAAACGGGGTGTCTGGAGTCTTAAAAGGCGTTTCGGCTGTGTTCTTTGCATATATAGGATTTGATGCCATTTCAACTACTGCAGAGGAATGTAAAGACCCTCAACGTGATCTTCCCAGAGCAATGATGTGGGCAATCATTATCTGTACCGTCTTATATGTGGCTATTGCCTTGGTTCTTACAGGAATTGTGAATTACAAACTATTAGCTGTTGGCGATCCCTTAGCGTTTGTTTTTGATCAGATCGATCTGAAATTAATGAGTGGAATTATCGCTGTAAGTGCGGTGTTTGCAATGGCCAGTGTGCTATTAGTTTTCCAAATGGGACAACCACGTATCTGGATGAGTATGAGCCGCGATGGCCTTTTGCCCAAAGCTTTCTCTAGAATACATCCTGTTTATAAAACACCATCATTTGCAACCATCGTAGTCGGTTTCGTAGTTGCGGTACCTTCATTATTCATGAACCTCACAATTGTAACAGACCTTTGTTCTATAGGTACCTTATTTGCATTCGTGTTGGTTTGTGCCGGGGTATTGGTGCTCCAAAATAAACCGGATATTAAGAGAGGAAAGTTTAAAATACCTTACGCCAACTCTAAATATATCATTCCAGTTGCTTTCATAGCTGCGATCATCTTTTCTTTGAACTTTTATAGAACTGAAACTACCGCCTTTTTATTCAACAAGCCTAAGGTTTACGAACCAGTGGCATTTCTGACATCATTAAACGAAGTCGAGCTGGCTACCGTAAAAAATGAGATCAAAGCAAATCAAGTTAAACTTCACCAAACTGGTGAAAGCAATGATGCAGAACTTTACCTGAATAAGTTATCCGCGGATCAGTACAATCAATTTATGACTGGCTCTCAATTGAGGACAGAAAAAAGGTATGAAAGTGGATTTGGCTTGTTTAAACACAAGATTCCAATGTGGATTTTTCTGATTATTTGCACAGTTATAACCTATTACTGTGTGGCAAAAAACCTATCTTTAATACCAGTATTGGGCCTTGTAAGTTGTCTGTATATGATGTGCGAACTGGGGATATCCAATTGGATCGGCTTCGGAATCTGGCTACTTATTGGATTAGTTGTGTATTTCTTGTATGGCTACAAACATAGTAAACTGAACGCAGAATAGCCTAGGGAGCAAAACTTTGTAGAATATTTTCCCCGATCTGCATTATCTGTTTTTTTACTCTTTAGTGTGAAAATAATTTTCTATATTAGCCGTAATAATGAATATTCATTGAAAGATTGAATATTTAACAATCCCTCCTATTTATCCCTAAAATTGTTTGGTTGGAAACCTTACAATAATGGCTCCTCCCCGGAGCCTTTTTTGTGCTTATGAGAAGGCCGTTGCTTATTTTATACAGGCAACCTATTCAGTTCGATATCATCTGGGGTAACGAAGATTAATGGAACTTTCTCTACATCTACGTAGCTAGAATCCAAACCGAAACCCTGCTCTTCAGAAAGACTTAGCTTTTTTAGTATAAAGTAGTAATCCATTATAGTGCGCTCATAGAAGTTAAGTTTAGAAAATTTAGATAAGTGTTTCTCCAAAAGCACAAAGCGAAAATCCCCCGCTATCTTGTGCTTATTCAAAGATCTATATTGACTTGTGATGTCTACCTCGCCATTCTTAACAAGTTCTTCAATCACTTTTCTGTAAAGCAAATTCACACGTTGCTCAACCCTGAATCCTAACTTGAAATCGATTCTAATTAATTTACCGGGAATCAGAAACTCAACCTTATAATCCCTTGTGTACGGCTCATCCACCACATCAACATGTACCAGCCAATATATGTCTGCGCGCTTTGGTTTCTTCTGAATAATGGAATAAATGATTTTCGATTCAATTTCCGTCTTAAAGTTCGCACTGGTGAGGTATACCAGTTGCGAGGAATATTTTGGTACCGATTCATCACCACTAAGCTCATTGATGATCTGATAGTAGTCCTCAATTTCCACATATTTAACAAACCGATTCTTGATCTTACGGGCAACGTACCAGCTCCGCATGATGGTAAAAAGAAAAAATCCAATAAGAACGGTAACCCAACCTCCATGGAAGAACTTGGCCATATTTCCAACTAAGAAAGTAAGTTCAAGCAATAAATAAATACAAAGGAAAATCACAATAGCGTACATTGGAATTTTCTTGCGCTTCATATAAAAGGCGACTAGAATAGTTGTGGCTAAAAAGGTCAGGTTAATTGCAAGACCATAAGCACCCTCCATAGCTCCAGAACTTCGGAATATCAAAACGATACCTATACAACCCGCCCAAAGGATCCAATTAATTGATGGCACATAGATTTGCCCTTTCTGGTCGCTAGGATAATTGATCCTAACCTTTGGCCATAGGTTGAGCCTAACTGCCTCCGCGATCAAGGTAAATGAACCTGTGATCATCGCCTGACTTGCAATTACTGCCGCGCAGGTAGCAAGTGCCACCATAAACAAAAGGTAATCGTTTGGAACAATTTCGAAAAAAGGATTTAAGCTAGTATCATAGTTGCCATGGTGAATAGCCCATACTCCCTGGCCGAGGTAGTTAAATATCAACGTTGCTTTCACAAAGATCCAGCTTACCCGAATATTTCTGCGACCGCAATGACCCATGTCCGAATACAGCGCTTCGGCTCCGGTAGTACATAAAAACACCCCTCCAAGGATTAGAAGAGCCATTGGATTATTTACCAATAAATTGTAAGCATAGTATGGATTCAGCGCTTTTAAAATGGTTAAATCCTGAAGCACATACAAAAATCCCAGTACCCCGAGGGTTCCAAACCAGAGAAACATTACCGGCCCGAATAGCTTACCTACCAGATCGGTTCCAAACCGTTGGATAACAAAAAGCACAGTAATAATGGCCAGTACTATAGGTATCACACTTACTGTAGGGAACTTCAATTGCAGACCTTCAATTGCCGAAGTCACTGTAATACTTGGCGTGATGATTCCATCTGCAAGAAGCGCACAACCTCCGATAACTGCGGGGATTACTAACCATCTCGACCGCTTTCTAACCAAGGAATAGAGTGAAAATATTCCGCCCTCGCCCTTGTTATCGGCCCGAAGGGTAATTATGACGTACTTTAATGTCGTCTGCAAAGTAAGTGTCCAAATGATACATGAGAGCGACCCTAAAACCAGGTTGGCATCTACGATTTGTCCTCCCGAAACAGCTGAATTAAAAATAGCTTTCAGTGTATAAAGCGGCGAAGTACCTATATCTCCATAGACAATACCCAAGCTGACAAGAAGACCTCCCGCAGATAGGGTACTTAATTTTTTATGACTCGTCACAATAATTTAAAATTTAATGCAAAATTAGATTAAAATCAGCCAAGTATACTGGACAAACCTCCTTTCCGGGATTACCGCGGAATTTATAGGGAAACCTTGATGGAGCTCGAAACGTAATAACTTGTTAAATATTGTTAAAAGATCAAACATTGAACAAAAACGTTGATTTTTTTGTTTATTTATTTATATTTTTGAGCGCATATATATGAGTGTAAAGCCAACTATAACGCTTCTTCTGAACATCTTTTGCTTTCTCAGCATCTGTATGTCGCTTAGCTTTACTGTTTTTGCTCAAAAACCGGATAGCTCAGCCAATGCCATCAGGTACAAAAAATTGTTTAGTACCCCACAGATTAAAGGATCCGTTCAAAGTTATAGGCCGAAATACAATTTCGGATTTATACCGTATCCGGAAGTCTCTGCAACTTCAAAAACTAATACCTCTTTGACCATTAAACAGGATAAACTGTTATCGGTACTAAAAGTTTATCCCAATCCTGTTGAAGATCAGGTCAACCTAGTGATAAAGATGGATCGCGAGTCTAACTTCTCTGTAAAGATCATGGATCTTTTAGGGAATGAGGTGGTTACTCTTGGCAATGAACGCGCCGCGGCGGGAGAGCAAACTAAAACTTATAACATTCCAGAACGTCTGAACCCTGGAATTTACTTTCTGAAAATCATTTCTGGCTCAGAAACTGTTGTAAAGAGAATTTCTGTTCTATAATAGAATTACTACTTTCGTAAAAACACCATTCATGAAGATTATTGCTATAGGACGCAACTATGCTGCGCATGCTAAAGAACTTAATAATCCTATTCCCGGTAAACCAGTTATTTTCCTAAAACCGGATACCGCACTTTTGAAAGACAACAAGCCTTTTTATATTCCTGACTTTTCCAATAATATCCATTTCGAGCTGGAAGTAGTTTTAAAGATATCGAAAGAAGGAAAACATATTGCGGAGAAATTTGCTTCTAAATATTACCAAGAAATAGGATTAGGTATCGATTTCACAGCAAGAGATATCCAGACAGAACACAAAGAAAAAGGACTACCCTGGGAACTTGCCAAAGCGTTCGACAACTCTGCCGCAGTAAGTAGTTTTGTTCCGAAAGAGGGATTTTCTGATTTAAGAAATCTAGATTTTGAATTAAAGATCAATGACCAGATCAGGCAACAGGGAAATACCAGCTTGATGCTATTTTCCTGTGATTACATCATCCACTTCATTTCGAAATACATTACGTTAAAGAAAGGAGATTTAATCTTTACAGGCACTCCCGAGGGAGTCGGTCAAGTACATACTTGTGATAGGCTTCAGGGAAATCTTGCGGGCAGGGAACTATTGAACTTTGAGATAAAGTAGAACGAATGATAAAATTCAAATTGATTACAGTATTCCTTCTATCCATAGGCGTGCAAGCATTTGCTCAACAGATCTTTAGTGATGGTAAGTACCCTTTGGTGGATTTCAGACCGCCACTTAATATCACACCGCCGGCTCTAGCCGGATCATTCGGTGAATTAAGGTCAAACCATTTTCATTCTGGGATGGACTACCGTACCAATCAGCGTATAGGCTATCCTGTATATGCAATCGCAGATGGGTATATATCTCGATTAAGGGTTCAAAACAGTGGCTTCGGACTTGCGTTATATATTAATCATAAGAATGGCTTCACTTCTGTGTACGGACACCTTTCCAGATTCAACACCGCGATAGCCCGACAGGTTAAATCTATTCAATACCAAAAGAAGTCATATGAGATTGACGACTTCCCAAATGAACTTTCAATTCCCGTTCGCAAGGGTGATGTTATTGCATATTCTGGAAACACAGGAAGCTCTGGCGGGCCACACCTACATTTTGAGATTAGAGACACCAAGACTGAGGCTACAATTAATCCACAGCTTTTCGGACTAAACATTACCGATAATATACCGCCGGTAATTTATTCTCTTTACGCATATAAATTGAATAAACGACCTTTTAATGAGTTTACTCCAAAACAGACATTGGCAACTACTGGATCAGCAGGTAATTACAAAGCGGGTACCGTAAACCTAACAGGTGAAGTCGGCTTTGGAATCGTTACCGCCGATCGTCATAACGGTGCTTCTGGTCTAAATGGGGTTTATTCCATTGAACTATTACTAGATGAAAATCATGTTTTTACTTCTTCTCTCGAAAAGTTTGTATTTGAAAACAGCAAAGCCATAAACTCACATATTGACTATCCTACCTATTTATCTACTAAGCGAAGTATACAGAAAAGCTTTGTAGATCCGGGTAACCCGTTATCGATCTATAGCAATCTTGTTAACCGCGGTCATATTGAATTTAACGACGGAAAGCTTCATAAACTCCAATATATTGTTACAGATGGAAGCGGAAATAAAAGTACCTTATCATTCAATGTTCAGGCGGACGCTAAACCTGCGATTTACCAAGAAAATACAGCTTCCGAGACTGCACGTTTTCCTTATGATATCGAAAATCAATTTTACAATGATAAGGTAAAAGTGGTTCTCCCGAAGGGAACTTTATATAACGACTTAAACTTCATTTACAAGAGTTCAGCTAAGCCGGTTGGAAACGCGTATTCAGCAATCCATCAGATTCACAACAACCTGACCCCTTTACATGTGGGCTTTGAACTTTGGATAAATGCCGAAGACCTTCCTGAAAATCTAAGAAGCAAGGCGGTTATTGTAAGTTCGAGCAGAGCATCTCAGGGCGGCTATTTCGAAAACGGATATGTAAAAGCAAAACCACGTAACTTTGGAAGCTTTTTTATCTCGACAGATACCCTTTCCCCTGTCATCCTTCCGCAAAACATACACGACGGGAAAAGTATGGCCGGAATCAGTAAAATATCCTTTAAGATCAGAGATAATTTGTCGGGAATTCAAAACTTCAATGGCTTCATAGATGGTAAATGGGTACTTATGGAGTTTGATACGAAAACGGCTTCCCTTTGGCACACCTTTGATGAACAGACGGGGCCGGGTAAACATAACTTTGAACTCATAGTAAAAGACATGAAGGATAACAGCAAAACCTATTCAATTACATTTTATAAATAATTATAATGACTGAACTACAAGAAGGCCAAAAGGCTCCAGAATTTACAGGAAAAGATCAGGAAGGTAACGAAATTAGTCTATCGCAGTTTGTAGGCAAAAAGGTTGTTTTATATTTCTATCCAAAAGACGACACCCCTGGCTGCACCGCCGAAGCATGCGATTTTAGAGACAAATACGAAAGCCTTACCGGCAAGGGCATTGTAGTACTTGGCGTAAGTGTAGATGATGAGAAATCTCACAAGAAATTTGTTGCAAAGCACAACCTTCCATTTACCCTATTGGCCGACACCGATAAAAAGATTGTAGAAGCTTATGGAGTTTGGGCAGAAAAAAGCATGTATGGAAAAACTTATATGGGTACGAACAGGAAGACATTCATCATTGATGAACAAGGAAATATCGCGCACATTATCTCAAAGGTTGACACCAAAAATGCCACTAACCAAGTTTTGGAGCTTTTAAAATTGAGTTAAGCATTTTTTGTATTTTTGCAAAAAATAAAGAGATGAGTCTATATAAATCGAATGAAGACGTAGAGCTGCAAAGAGAAAGCTGCCTAATGGTAAGTAAAACCATTACCGAGGTCGCTAAAGTGATGAAGCCCGGCATAACCACTTTGTCGCTCGATGTTATGGCGGAGGCCTTTATCAGGGACAATGGAGGTCTACCATCATGTAAAGGTTATCATGGTTTCCCTTATAGCTTATGCATTTCGATTAATGAGCAAGTTGTTCATGGTTTTCCCGGACAATATGAATTAAAAGATGGCGACTTAGTTACTATTGATACTGTAGTTTATAAAAATGGATTTCATGGAGATCATGCCTATACTTTTATTATAGGCGAAACAAGTCCCGAAGTTCTTGATTTTGTAAGAATAACGAAAGAATCTTTATATGTGGGAATTCAACAGGCAACCACCAGCAACCGCGTGGGCGATATTGGCTATGCGATTGAGCAATATACTAATGGGCAGCATGGTTATGGTGTTGTGCGCGAGATGGTGGGGCATGGAGTAGGAAAAGAAATGCACGAGGATCCAAATGTTCCAAACTATGGTCGCCGTGGAACTGGAAAAAAGTTGCAGGAGAATATGGTGTTAGCTATAGAGCCTATGATCACAATGGGTGGATGCGATATCTACACACTTGATGATGGCTGGACGGTTGCAACTGAAGATGATTCTTTGGCCGCACATTTTGAACATAATGTATGTATAAAGAAAGGTAGTGCCGAAATTCTGTCTGATTTTAGTATCATTGAAGCTGCCGAGAAGGCAAATATCAACTTAAATAGCAGTTATTATTAGAAAAGGTCCTTAAGTCCTGAATCTTGCGCCCGCAAACGGCAAAGTATTAAATAAACAAATAACATGGCACGATGATCAAATAGGCCAGTCACAAATCATCTTAGAATTTAAAATATACTTGTTCAATCCAATTAGATTTATTGTCGAGTAACACGTCCATAATGATGCCAATTTCTTCATATTGAAGGTGTTATCAGGAGCCTTCACATCAGTATTATACACTTTAAACCTGCCAATGGGTAGCAAAGCCATGTCGCCGAATTCCTTTTATAGGCAATTGCTCCGACCGTGATTTCACCATATACTTTCACATTCTTGAATCCTTTAATAGCTAGAGTAAGACGTTCTGCGTTGCTCATTACGAAACAATTAACCAAAAGGCTCTCCACCTCCGGGATTCTAGTAATTGGTGTATGTGTTCATTGAATAAGATTTCAAACTGGCTGGCTAAAGTTAGCTGCACCTGATCTTCCTAAAAATGGAGTTTTTGTAAGAAATGATGGACAATATTGTCCTATTTACATTCTTTCAGCTAAAGATATATATATTAACACCCTCATCAATAGGAAAAAAGCCATACATAAAGGTATAATTATGAAAAACTTATTTTGGATTACATGTTTTTTACTTCATTGTTTTTCGGGTTCAGCTACAGTATATTCAGACAGTAGTTCTCGCAGCAGAAAACTTCAGTTATGGTATACCTCTCCTGGAAAAGATTGGGCTTCTGAAGCACTACCTATCGGAAATGGGTATATGGGAGGGATGATCTTTGGCGGAATTGAAAAAGAACAGATTCAGTATAACGAAAAAACGCTTTGGAGTGGAGGGCCAGGAGCATGGAAAGGGTACCAAGGTGGGAATAGGGATAGTGCCGCGCGTTATTTACCAGAGATCCGCGAAAAGATTTTAAAGCAGGATTACAAAGGGGCCGAAAGTCTGATGGGGCAACATATGTTAGGGAATCCGCGGGCTTTTGGAGCATATCAGAGCTTCGGTAATATCCATTTGGATTTTTCGGGACAAGTTGAGGAAAAAAATGTCAGGGATTACCTGAGGGCGCTGGATTTGCAAGAGGGGCTTGTCAGGGTAGAGTTTAACCATAATAATATTCATTATAAGAGAGAATATTTCTGTAGCTATCCCGACAGGGTAATGGTGATTCGCCTTTCGGCCGACAAACCGGAATCTTTAACTTTTAATGTGACAGCAGATTGCAACCAAAGTGAGAGCAGAATTAGTTCGGACCTGACCACGAAGAGTATTTCCACGACCGGGAGAGTTACCGATAACAAATTGGGACTCGAGTCGATAATTAAGGTCTTCAATGACGGAGGAGAGATAATGTGGAAGGAGAATGGGTTTAGAGTAAACAAGGCTAATTCGGTTATTATATTGATGACTGCGGCGACTGAATATGTTAATTCTTACCCTAGGTATACCGGTGCAAATCCAAGAGATACTGTAATGCGTATAATGGGCAATGCTGCAAAGAAAGATTTTCAGGTTCTCCTTAAGAACCATCAACAAGATTATCAGAAACTTTTCAATCGGGTAAAACTGGATCTTGACGCACAGGGAGAAAATGTTCCAACAGACGAGCTTGTTAAAACTTATAGTATAAAAAAGACAAGAGCACTGGAGGAGCTAATGTTTCAGTACGGGCGATATCTCTTAATCTCTTCATCCCGCGAGGGAAGTTTGCCGGCCAACTTGCAGGGAGTATGGAATAATTCCAATAACCCACCCTGGAATGGGGATTATCATTTCGACATAAATATTGAGATGAATTATTTTGGAGCGGAGGTCACTAACCTTACTGAATGTTCAGTACCGCTGGTTGATTACATAAATTCACTACGGGCACCTGGGAGAGTTACCGCAGAGAAACATCATGGAGTTACTGGAGGGGGATGGGTTGTTCATCCAATGAATAATCCTTTTGGTTTTACTGCTCCTGGTTGGGAAACTTACTGGGGCTGGGCTCCATTTAATGCTGGCTGGATCTGCCAGAATTTATGGGATAAGTATCGTTTTAACGGCGATAAAACCTACCTCCGAAAGCACATATATCCCACATTAAAGGAACAAGCTCAGTTTTGGCAAAAGTGGCTTATCCCTGATGAAAACGGATTTTTGGTGTCTTCTCCTTCTGTTTCACCTGAGCATTTACCCATAACTGATGGGCCAACTTCCGACGAATCTATGTGTTATGAATTATTTTCAGATGTAATTGAAGCGAGTAAAGTATTACGTATCGACGCCCGCTTTAGAAGAGAACTGCTAAAAATGCGTGAGAAATTACTGCCTTTGAAAGTTGGATCATGGGGGCAACTACAGGAATGGAAATATGACTGGGACAAGAAGGACGATAATCACCGGCATGTGTCGCACCTCATTTCGGTCTATCAGGGTGAAAGAATTAATCCCTTTACAAGTCCTAATCTAGCTAATGCAGCAAAAGTGTCATTGCAGGCAAGGGATAATGTGAAAGGAGATGTCCAAGGCTGGAGCCTTACTCAAAGAATTGGACTATGGGCAAGATTGCAGGAGCCTGAAAAGGCAATGGGTCACCTAAGTGCCTTGCTATCAGGGTATATCAATAAAAACTTAATTTCTCTTACAGGGAACGTTTTTCAAATCGATGCCAATCTGGGTGTACCCGGCATGATTGCTGAAATGTTGTTGCAAAGTCATCTTGGGGCAATTCATGTTCTACCAGCCTTACCTCAAGCTTGGGAGGATGGAAAAGTTCAGGGGCTGAGAGCCAGGGGCGGGTTTGTTGTTGATATAGAGTGGCATAAGAACCAGGTTTCGGAAGTAAGGATCAATTCGGAGGTTACCGAAAAGTGCACTCTAATCACTGCCTCCACTGGAAATGGATTTTCTGTTGTTGAGGTTGAATCCGGTAAGACGATTAAGAATATTGTATCGGGGAATAGTCTGACATTTAGGGCTAAAGCAGGAAAGCAATACAGAGTAGTTAAGATTTAGCGAAGCCATTGTCTAAGCAGTAGAGATGTTGAATCTCTTGCTGCTTAGAAACCTAATCGTTTTTATTTTTTATGAGATTTCCTGTATTTCGCCGATGACATACCCATGAAATTTTTAAATAAGCGTGAGAAATAATATGGATCATTTATTCCCAACTCGGTGCATATTTCTTTGACAGAACTGTCTGTGAAATAAAGATACTGACAAGACTGGAGTTGCTACCCTTGAGTAGTCAGCAAGTTAAGTGAATTTGGTAACTTAACAGAAATTATGTCACGAGAAAGAAAATCGTATCCTAAATAGTTCAAGGTGATGAGCGTTGAACTAAGTAACATCCGCACAGACCAGAGCGCCCTTGCCAAAGAACTGGACATCAGTCCTGCATTGTTGTACCGCTGGTGGAAAGAATTTTCCAATAAAAAAGGCAGTAGTTTTCCTGAAATGGTAAGGTTATACTTAGTGCAGCCGAGCAATAGCTGGCTTTATTGAAGAAAGCGTGAAACACAAATGGAGCGCGATATCCTAAAAAAGGGTATCAGCATTTTCTCCAAGGGAGATAACAAATATTCGGGTTCATAAAGGATCACAGCAGGATATTTTTAGTTGGGAAGATGTGTTCGGCATTTAAGGTTAGCAGGGCTGGGTTTTACAAGTGGGCAACCAACAGCCCGTCAAACAGCAGCATTGAAAATCAGATGATTGAAGCCGAGATATTGCAAGCTTTTGAGAAGAGTAAAAGGATCTATAGCAGTCCCAGAATTACCCTGGAGCTGCGTAAAAAACAATTATTGTCTCCAGACCCAGAGTTGCCAGAATCATGAAAAAAGCAAAGCTGAGAAGCATTGTGAAGAAGAGGTTTAAAGTTACTACAGACTTCAGCCATAAGTTTCTTGTACCAGAGAATGAACTGGGTCGTAATTTTAAGCCGAGAATATTGTGTGCTGTGTGGGTTTCCGACATTAATTACATCAGGACCAGGCAAGGCTGGCTGTATCTGACAACGGTTATTGACTTGGGTGATAGAAAAATTATTGGATGGGCACTAAGTACGACAATGAAAGCAAATGACACGGTTATCCCTGCTTTTAAAATGGCACAATCAAGACGACCATTTACCCGGGAACTCATTTTTCACTCTGATCGTGAAGTTCAATATACATGCAATGAATTCAGGTGGTTACTGGAAGAAAATCCATTGATCATTAGGAGCATGAGCAGGAAAGGAAATTGCTGGGACAACGCAGTGGCTGAGAGCTTCATTAAGACATTGAAAGCTGAATGTGTGTACCAACACAAATTCACCGACAAAAAGCAGGCAGCACGTATTGTATTTGAATATATAGAAACATGGTATAACTGTAAAAGACTACATTCTGCACTGGGATATTTGTCCCCAGAGGAATTTGGAAGAAACTTAAACAACCAAAATATTGCAGCTTAGCCGAATGTCTACTTTATTGTTGCAAGTATAATATTATAACACATTGATTATTGAGACGGTTTAATAAGACGGTAATCAATTTTATTATTTCAAGATACTAATATTTTTAGATTGTCTCATAATACGATCATTAGCACTCAGTAATTGCCAACATTTATAGTCCAACAGAAAATACGAAATCGATCAATTTGTTACACGGTAACAACATCTCCTTTTCTAAGTAACTTTATCGTATTTTGAGAGATATTAGTAATGTTCGAATTACGTCAGATCAAAATTAATGCTTCACGGAAGCCCATCCTTCTTTCTCTCAATGTTATTGCCTAATATATTATAAATGGCACGGGTCTCGACGGTCTATGACACATGTTGTTCTTTGTGCCACCTACTTGTGGCGATTACAGCTAAACCAAAATAGAACTCATATAGTCGACATGATTGATCCAGGCATTCAGCTATTATAATTCTAAATTTCTCCAACTCTGTTTTTTGAGAAAATACTCTCGTTGATATGTGGTTTGTACTGAAGTTTTTCAAATACCGCTCCGCTATGTGTTTTATGGCTGTTTGCTTCGGGCCGAGCGCTAGCAGACACGAAGCAGACCCGAAGCAGACACGAAGCCGAGACATAGCTGAGGGCACTAGTAATAAACTAGTAACGCCGTTCTTTGTAGCCCTGAAATAGGGAAATGTAGAAGTATTTAGTAGCATAATTAGAAGCAGCATTGGTTGATTGCTGAAACGAACCTACAATACTGCTGTTTAAAAAAAGCAGATTTTATATTTAAAAAAGATTAACTGCACACTTAAACTGGTAAGTGTGCACATAAATCCTCAAGTGTACACTTAAAAAGCTATTTTGTCGGTATATCTGGCTGAATCAAAAAGACCCTTGAACAGATGATATCTACACAAGGGCCTTCAAATAAATTTTTTAACTTAAAAGGACCTAATTATTTACCCAAAGCTTTCTTTAATTGATCTACAGCATACATTTCAGCTTCCATCGCTTCGGGAACTAAAGCTCCCATACCAAAAAACTCATGGGTTACACCATCATAATTTTTGCTGTCCACCTGAACACCTGCCGCTTTTAACTTATCTGTCAGCATCATACCTTCACTCTGCAATGGATCATATTCGGCAGTTATAATCGTTACATTCGGCAAACCTTTAAGATTAGCCCCTAAAAGATTGATTCTTGGATCTTTACCCTCTGCCATCGTATTAAGATAATTTTTAACAAACCATTCCATCATCGGTTTATTTAGTGGCTTAGCTGCAGCATTCTTTTGATAAGATGCCGTGTTCATGTCCGAACCTGCAACGGGATACACTGCTAAAATGTGTTTAGGAGCGGCAATACGTTTATCACGTGCCATAATAGCTATGTTCATAGCAAGATTACCACCAGCACTTTCTCCGGCAACAGCAACCATTTTAGGATCGCCTTTAATAGATGTCGCGTTTTTTAATACCCATTGATAGGCAGCAAATGAATCATTGTGCGCTATTGGAAATTTGTACTCAGGACCTAAACGGTAAGCTACCGATACAACCACTGCACCAACTTTGTCGGCCAGTACTTTTGCCGAAGCATCATACACATCAATGTTAGCAATCACGAATCCACCACCGTGATAGTATACAATTACAGGGAATGGTCCATTACCTGTTTTTGGCGTGTATATTCTTAAATGAATATTACCACCGGTAACAGGAATTTCTTTACCCACAGTATCCACATTGAATACCGGCATTGGAATATTATTATCCTTCATTAGATCCATCACCGCATCTGCGGGTGTATGGTTTTTACGAGCCTCTACTGCTATTAAGTCAGAGACAGGCCTGTCTTTGTAGCTGACTAGCTTTTCGATTACCGCCTGCATCTGTGGCTTTAGACCTGGCCCCCACTCTGGAGCAGGTCCAACAGGCTTCACATCAGTAGGCTTACCTGCGCTTACATCAGCCATAGCAGTATCTGTTTTCATAGCTGTAGTATCAGCCGAATTTGTAGTGTTCGAATTGTTGGAACACGCAGAAAGTGCGATCATAAATGTCGCCGATAAGGCAGCATTTCTTAAACATTTGTTTTTCATAAGTAGTAGATTATTGGTTGATGGACTGACAACACTTTTTCGTTATGGAATGTTTTATTGTCGTGAAGTGAATAACACTTATCATAACAATTTTGCTAAGTTTGTTGTAGTAATCAATAAAAACGTCAATGAAACATACAATAGAAGAATTAGAAAGCATTGCAACCCAGGTAAGAAGGGATATCGTTAGAATGGTACACGCATGCCAATCCGGACACCCGGGTGGATCATTGGGTTGTGCAGATTTCATGACTGCACTTTATTTCGAGGTAATGAACCATTCCTCAGACTTTACCATGCTAGGAAAAGACGAAGACATGTTCTTCTTATCAAATGGTCACATCTCTCCTGTTTTCTATAGTGTCCTTGCTAGATCAGGCTACTTTGAAATTAGTGAACTAGCGACTTTCAGAAAACTAAATTCGAGATTACAAGGTCACCCGACTACCCACGAAGGTTTGCCTGGTATCAGAATTGCTTCAGGCTCTTTGGGACAGGGAATGTCGGTAGCTATTGGCGCAGCTCTTGCTAAGAAATTGAACAAAGACAAGGCGATTATATTCTCTTTACATGGTGATGGAGAATTACAAGAAGGCCAAAATTGGGAGGCAATCATGTATGCTCCTTTCAATAAGGTAGACAACTTGATCGCCTCAATAGATTATAACGGTCAACAGATTGATGGTCCGACTGAAAAAATTCTTTCATTGGAAAGCCTTCAAACAAAATTCGAAGCATTCGGATGGCAAGTAATCACTTCTGACGGCAACGATATGGCTGCGATTGCTAAAGCTTTGCACTATGCCAAATCATTAACCGGTAAAGGCAGACCAATCTTGAACTTAATGAGTACGCAAATGGGAATGGGAGTTGATTATATGGTTGGTTCACACAAATGGCACGGCACAGCTCCAAACGACGAGCAATTGGCATCAGCATTAAATCAATTACCAAGCACACTTCAAGATTACTAAGCACAGAACTAATGAAAAAATATACATACACTGAAAAGAAAGATACCCGTTCAGGTTTTGGAGCAGGATTGTTAGAAGCAGGTCGGAAAAACCCTGAGGTAGTAGCACTTTGTGCAGATCTAGTAGGTTCTTTAAAAATGGATGCATTCATCAAGGAATTCCCTGAAAGGTTTTTTCAGATAGGAATTGCTGAAGCAAACATGATCGGGATAGCTGCAGGTTTAACTATTGGGGGTAAAATTCCTTTTACCGGAACATTTGCCAACTTTTCTACAGGCCGAGTTTATGATCAAATTCGTCAGTCGGTAGCTTACTCAGATAAAAACGTAAAGATCTGCGCTTCCCACGCTGGTTTGACATTGGGTGAAGATGGGGCAACTCACCAAATCCTTGAAGATATAGGTTTGATGAAGATGCTTCCCGGAATGACCGTAATCAACCCTTGCGACTATAACCAGACCAAGGCAGCGACAATTGCCATTGCAGAGTATGAAGGACCAGTTTATCTTCGTTTTGGCAGACCAGTTATTCCTGTCTTTACAGATCCTGATCAGAAATTTGAGATTGGTAAAGCGTGGATGGTCAATGAAGGTAAAGATGTAACGATCATAGCTACGGGCCACATGGTTTGGAAAGCAATTGAGGCAGGCGAAAAACTTGCTGATCTCGGAATAGATGTGGAAATTATAAACATCCACACCATCAAGCCTCTTGATGAAGAAGCAATCTTGAAATCTGTTAAGAAAACAGGGTGTGTAGTTACTTGCGAAGAGCACAATAAATTTGGCGGTCTTGGAGAAAGCGTTGCAAGATTATTATCTACAGAATTGCCATCGCCTCAAGAATTTGTTGCAGTTAATGACAGCTTTGGCGAAAGCGGAACGCCTGATCAATTGATGACAAAATATGGATTAGACAGTGTTAATATTGTTGAAGCCGTTCAAAAAGTATTAAAAAGAGTTAAGAAGTAATTCCTTTCATCAAACATATGAAGCAGGCTGAAGACTCAGAAATTCTAGAGAAATTTTCTAACGAAAAAACTCGGAATGAAGCCTTCAACCTGCTTTTAACTAAATACCAGCAAAAGATATACTGGCATGTTCGCAGGTTGGTTATCGACCATGATGACGCAGATGATCTGGTACAGGATGTCTTCATAAAGGTTTGGAAGAACTTGGAGAAGTTTCGAAGCGACTCGCAGCTTTACACCTGGATCTATAGAATTGCTTCCAACGAGTCAATTACTTTTCTCAATAAAAAGAAACAAAGAAACAATACACCTCTCGACGAAGTATCCTCAGAACTAAGTGAAACCCTTGTGGAGTCTTCTTATTTCAATGGAGATACAATTCAGATGAAGCTCCAGCAGGCAATCCTTACACTGCCGGATAAGCAACGCCTAGTATTCAATATGAAGTACTATGACGACCTGAAATACGAGGAGATCTCGGAGATTACGGGCACTAGCGTTGGTGCTTTGAAAGCTTCATTTCACATCGCAGTAAAAAAAATTGAGGTATTTATGCTAAATGATGACATTAACTTTTAAACCTTTTGCCAATTAAAGCATCAATATATTTGTAATGGGAAAAAATTTAGAAAACGAAGAATGGAGAGAGGAAGCACCCACACTATCGGGAATGCCAGTGAGAGATGTTTTCTCCGTACCACAGAATTATTTCGAAAACCTTTCTGCAAGCATTGAAGCAAAGGTTGCTGTTGATAGATTGAAAGTGTTTTCTACTGAACAAGCGTTTACTGTTCCATCCGGTTATTTTGACCGAATGAAAGAGGAGGTGCTTTCCAAAGCGAAATCTCCTTCAAAGGTTCTTAAACTGTGGCGTTCAAATGTCTTAAAATATGCCTCTGCAGCTTGCTTTGTATTGATTGCAGGTTTGGGTGTTTATTTCAACCAGGAACAACCACAATCATCTGTTAATTACGTCGAAATTGCTAACGAGCAAATGCTTTTTGATATAGATGAAGATGTAATTATTGAGCATATACAAGGGACAGATCAAGTCGCTATGCCTCTTTCGGCAGATCAGTCTGATCTTGAGAACTATATATTAACTAACTTTTCATCCAGGGAATTGACTGCGGAATACTAATACTTTATAAATGAAATATCTAATTGTTATAGCACTTCTTTTTACATTTCCAATCCTGTCATCAGCGCAAAGAAATGGCAGTGAAAGATTTCACGAAATTGAGGCATATAAAGTCACCTACCTAACAGGAAAACTTGAGCTTTCTTCAGAGGAGGCTAAAATTTTCTGGCCTCTTTACAATGCCTGGCAGACAGAACAACGTGATCTTCGTAAAGAACGTATGCAAAAAATGATCAGCTTTAGAAAGATCACAGAGATAGAAGAGTTATCTGATAGTGAAGTGCAAAGCCTGATACTAAATGACTTTAACATTAAGCAGAGAGAGCTCAATCTGGATAAGAAGTATTATTACAAGTTGAAATCAAGTCTACCAATTAAGATTGTGGGCAAATTCTACCGAGCTCAGGAAGCTTTCAAGAAAGAAATTTTAGCCAAATACAGACCTCAGGGAAGGCAATAAGCTTAACATTTTGTATTTTTGGTGGATGTTAACACAACGTCAATTATTTCTTCAACACAACGCTCAAACTACATTAGAACCACTTCTTCTGGAATTCGTTAAGGCTAGTGGCATCTATCTTTATGATGCTGAAGGAAAAAAGTATATGGACCTTATCGCCGGAATAGGCGTTAGCAATGTAGGCCATTGTCATCCGGCTGTTGTAGAAGCAGTAAAAAAACAAGCTGAACTTTACATGCACATTATGGTGTATGGCGAATTTGTTCAGAGCCCTCAAGTTGATTTCGCAAAGGCACTGGCAGATATCCTGCCCCCAAACTTAAACTGCACCTACTTTGTTAACTCAGGTAGCGAAGCTGTTGAAGGGGCCATGAAATTGGCTAAGCGGTATACAGAACGAACAGAATTTATCGCATGTAACCATTCCTATCATGGCAGCACACAGGGCGCATTGAGCCTTATGGGTAATGAAGAGTTTAAGCGGGCTTACCGACCGCTACTGCCTCATGTGCATTTTATCAAATTTAACAAGCTGTCTGATCTCGAAAAAATAACCACTAAAACTGCCGCCGTATTTATCGAAACGGTACAAGGTGAAGCAGGAATTCGCATAGGAGATCCTGAGTATTTCAAAGCATTAAGAGCACGATGCACGGAAACAGGCACCTTACTGGTATTAGATGAAATCCAGTGTGGCTTTGGCAGGACAGGGAAAATGTTTGGATTTGAGCATTACGATATCACACCAGACATCCTAATGGTGGCCAAAGGTATTGGTGGTGGAATGCCTATTGGGGCTTTCATCAGTTCCACTGAGATCATGCTTTCGTTGGCCACAAATCCCATCCTTGGACACATTACTACTTTTGGTGGTCATCCGGTAAGCTGTGCTGCAGGTTTGGCCACGCTCAGAACTATAGTTAAAGAAAATATCGTCAAAGGAGTGACTGAGAAAGGTGAGCTCTTTAAGAAGCTGCTGGTTCATCCAAAGATTCATGCAGTAAGAGGAAAAGGTCTAATGCTAGCAGTGGAGTTCGACAGTTTCGAAACCAACAAAAAAATCATAGATGGTTGTATAGTAGACGGTTTTATTAGCGATTGGTTCTTGCATTGCAGCAATTCGATGCGCTTAGCACCTCCTCTGATCATCACAGCAGGAGAGATTGAAGAAGCTTGTAAAGTGATCCTGAAAAACGTAGATAAGTTTGCCTAATTCATTTTCTGACGCTTGATCAGGTAAGCCTGCAGTACGGGATAAAACCCGTCTAATATGTCAGCATCAATCCTATCAATCTTGTATTGCGTGCATTTGAGTTGAATCATTTCTCTATATTCCCTAATTCTAGTCAGATAGGCATCCTTTACTTTTGAGGAATGCGCCTTGATGCTTGTGCCGGTTTCCATATCTATAAACTCATAGGGCCTGTTCTCAAACTCAAAATTCACTTCTTTAGCCTTATCTGTAACGTTGAAGATCACGACCTCGTGTTTATTGAACTTCAAATGCTGTAAGGCGGAAAACAAGGCTTCAGTGCTCTTTTCATCCTGGATTGTGTTGAGCATATCGCTAAAGATTATCACCAAAGACCGCTTATGGATAAGCTCGGCAATCTGATGTAAAGCGTGCTCCAGATTAGTGCCAACGTTTATTTTCGCCACTGAAAGCAATTCTTCCAGATGTGCAAAGAGATATTTCTGATGAGTAGTAGTCGACTTCGCCGGTGTATTCAGGAGCAATTCATCTGCAAAAATACTTAATCCAAAAGCATCACGCTGGCGCTTCAATAGAAACATTAGGGCAGCCGTCGCCTGCACAGAAAACCTGATCTTATTATAGGCGTTTAAAGGAAAATGCATGGAAGACGAAGCATCAATAATAAACTGACAACGCAAATTTGTTTCTTCTTCATACCGCTTGCTGAACATCTTATCGGTCCTGGCAAAAAGCTTCCAGTCAATGTTCTTTACATTATCTCCAACGTTATATAATCGGTGTTCCGCAAATTCCACAGAGAACCCATGAAACGGACTTTTATGCAGACCTGTGATAAATCCTTCTACCACTTGTTTAGCCAGCAATTCTAAATTACTGCTAAACTCGATATCTTGCTGATCAACGGTAGAATTCTGCATAGCGTAAATATAAAAAAAGCGTTCATGAATATGAACGCTTTTAAACTGATATATGTTGAGTTGTTATAACTGCTTATCCAATTTACCTGCCAGTACAGATTTAGGTACGGCTCCAACTTGTTTATCTACTACTTCCCCATTTTTGAAGTACAATAATGCCGGGATGTTGCGAATGCCGAACTGAGTGGATATTTGAGGGTTGTTATCAACGTTTACTTTACCAACGATTGCTTTTCCTTCGTATTCTTTTGAGATCTCATCTACTAAGGGTCCAACCATGCGGCATGGTCCACACCATTCTGCCCAAAAATCAACTAAAACGGGTTTATCTGATTTTAATACAACTTCCTCGAAGTTTGCATCTGTAATTTCCAAAGCCATAATTCTTATTTTTATTTATACAAATATAATCAATTGTAATGCCAGTCAATTTGGAGGGTGCCAAAATGACATTAGTTCAACGTTGGGTTAACGTCCAACATGCGCAATTGTTCTAGCAGATGGTTGTTAGGGTTGATCTTGATGCTTTTCGAAGGCATTTTTATCCGCACATTTTGCTCCCAATCTGAAATCTCAAATAACAGCTGACAACGCTGATGTTCTGTGTTTTGTTTATTCTGCTCCAACAGTCCATGAATTTGCCTCATCAGATCATCGGTAACTTTTTCCAAAGGGATTTGTATCGTTACACATTTAGCAAGCTTATCTCGTACCTCAGATAATAGGTCGATGGAGTTGATCTTAAATTCCCAATCCCCCTCTTTTCTGAAACGTTCTGCAACTCTCCCATTGATACGCAAAAAATATCCATCGGTTAAAAATTGCTTAAACTTAATAAAGTCGTCGCCAAATAAGGCCAGTTCACAGGTATCTTCATAATCTTCAAAAACGATAGTTCCAAAAGGCTTGCCCGTTTTGGTCATACGTTGAGCAGCCAAAACCACAAATCCGCCTACCACTAGTTCCTTGTTCTTGATACTTTCAAAGTCGACCAGTACCTCTTCATTCGTATCGCCTGTTCTGATCTTATTTACCAAAGCCAAATGTTTTACCTTATGTATACAGAACCTATCCAGTTCTAACCGGTAATTATCGAGTGGATGACCACTCAAAAAGATACCGATAGCATCCTTTTCATATTTTAAACGGTCAAGCAAAGTCCACTCCGGCGATACAGGTAAAGTAGGTTCAGAAATAAGATCAGCTACAGTACCCCCAAAAAGTGACGATTGAGAAGACGTTTCATTATTTTGAAAATCATTGGCATACTTAATAAGCTTCTCAATTCCGTTTAGCTTGTCATTCTGACCGATAAAAAAATACTGAGCCCTATGGTTACCAAATGCATCGAAAGCACCGCTGTACACAAAGCTCTCATAAGCTTTTTTGTTTACAGTACGTGTATTGGAACGCTTTGCAAAATCATAGACACCAGTGTACATTCCGTTTTCCTGGCGTTCTTCTATAATACTCTCTACCGCCTTCTCACCCACTCCTTTGATCCCCGAAAGACCAAAGCGTACTTGGTTCTGATGGTTAACTGAGAATTTTATACCGGATTCATTCACATCCGGACCAAGTACCTGTACCCCCATTTGTTTACATTCCTCCATAAAGAACGCCACCTGCTTGATGTCGCTCATATTATTCGACAGCACTGCCGCCATATATTCTGATGGGAAATGGGCTTTCAAATAGGCAGTCTGGTAAGCGATCCATGCATAGCAAGTCGAGTGAGATTTATTAAAGGCATAGGATGCGAAGGCTTCCCAATCTTTCCAGATCTTCTCCAGAATTACCGGATCATGGCCCTTTTCTGCAGCTTTACCTACGAACTTAGGCTTCATCTTATCCAAAACCTCCTTTTGTTTCTTACCCATAGCCTTACGCAGAACGTCAGCCTCACCCTTAGTGAAACCGGCAAGTTTCTGCGATAAAAGCATCACCTGCTCTTGATAGACAGTAATCCCGTAGGTTTCCTTTAAATATTCTTCGCAGGCATCAAGATCGTACTTGATATCTTCTTCCCCATTTTTTCTTCGAACGAAACTAGGAATGTATTCCAACGGACCAGGACGATACAGTGCGTTCATCGCAATCAGATCTCCAAATACCGTAGGTTTCAACTCCTTCATGTACTTTTGCATCCCGTTACTTTCGTACTGGAAGATTCCGACCGTCTCTCCACGCTGGAACAGCTCATAGGTTTTCACATCATCAATTGGGAAGTTGTCTGGATCCAGATCGATAGAATGGACTTTCTTAACCAGTTTAACGGTATTTTTTATCAAGGTTAGCGTCTTCAAACCCAGAAAGTCCATCTTAAGCAGTCCAGCACTCTCTACCACCGAGTTGTCAAACTGGGTCACATAGAGATTGGAATCCTTTGCTGTAGCAACAGGAACAAAATTGGTTATGTCTGATGGTGTGATGATCACCCCGCAGGCATGAATCCCAGTATTCCTTAAAGAGCCTTCTAATATTTGAGCCTGCAAAATAGTTTCGGCACTCAGATTTTGTGCAGAAGCCATTGCTTTAAGTTCAACAACACGCTCGTAATCATCAGCCCTTAACGCCCCTTTTAATGTCTTCTCATCAAGATTGAAGATCTTCGATAGCTTCATATTGGGGATCAGCTTAGCGATCTTGTCGGCTTCAAACAACGGAAGATCAAGCACCCTAGCCGTATCTCTAATTGAAGATTTAGCCGCCATGGTGCCATAGGTGATGATCTGAGCTACTTGGTTGGACCCATATTTGTTAATTACATAATCCATCACCCTTCCCCTTCCTTCATCATCAAAGTCGATATCGATATCGGGCATGGACACCCTGTCTGGATTCAGGAATCGCTCAAATAGCAGGTCGTACCTAATGGGGTCAATGTTGGTGATCCACAAGCAGTAAGCGACAACCGAACCTGCAGCAGAACCACGACCAGGGCCTACAGATACATCTAACTGTCTGGCCATCGCTATGAAATCCTGAACAATAAGGAAATAACCTGGATATCCAGTTTTCTCAATTGTCTGTAATTCAAAGTCAAGCCTATCGGTAAGTTCAGTGGTTAATTCTCCATAACGCTTTTTAGCACCCTCATAAGTTAAATACCTTAAGTATTTATTCTCACCGCGCTTTCCAGCATCTTCTTCATCTTCAACCACAAGGAATTCTCCGGGGATGTCGAACTTAGGAAGTAATACTTCACGGGCAAGTGCATAGATTTCAATCTTATCTACAATGGACTGTACGTTCATGATCGCCTCAGGAAGATCAGCAAACAAAGCCTTCATCTCATCAGCCGACTTGAAATAATATTCCTGATTTGGCAATCCATAGCGATAACCACGACCACTACCAATCTGGGTTGCCTGCTTTTCCCCATCCTTTACACACAATAAAATATCATGTGCATTGGCGTCCTTTTTATTTATGTAATAGGTGTTATTAGTTGCTACTAACTTCACATCGTGCTTGCGTGCCAAAGAAATTAAAGAAACATTAACAATATTCTCATCGTCTTGGTTGTGACGCATCACCTCCATGTAGAAGTCTTCTTCGAACTGCTCCTTCCACCACAGCAATGCCTCTTCCGCTTGCCGCTCTCCAATATTTAACAGCTTACTGGAAATCTCGCCATATAAGTTACCGGACAACACAATGATATCTTCTTTATACATTTCGATCACCTTACGGTCAATCCTGGGCACATAATAGAACCCTTTTGTATAGGCTATAGATGACATTTTTGCCAGGTTGTGGTAACCCTGTTTATTTTTAGCCAATAAAACTACTTGGTAACCATTGTCTTTGCGCTTTTTATCCAGGTGGTCATCGCACACAAAAAACTCGCAACCAACTATGGGCTTTATCACGGTCTCGGTGGGTTGTTGCCCACTTTGAACTAATAGTTTGTTTTTATCCTCGGCCGCCTTATTGTGATTAAGCACTTGAGCCACGAAATGAAAAGCGCCCATCATATTTGCATGATCGGTCATTGCAACCGCAGGCATCTGTTGTGCCGAGGCAGCCTGGATCAGGTCGGGAATATTGATGGTGGATTGTAAAACTGAAAACTGGGTGTGGTTGTGAAGATGTGCGAAGGCAACGTCTTTTAAGCTTGCAATCCCCCCTGCGATGTCCTGCTTAGTAGAAGAGCCATCTTTTCTTTGCAGCCTTTTCCTGATGTCTTCAGAAGCAGATTTTAAGTTAATATGCTTCAATCCGACACGCCCGATAACTCCGGGGTTGCGTTCCTTAAATAGCTTTAAATAATCTGGCGTACATTTTAACTGATCTGTCTTGAATACATCAATCTTTAACAATTGAAGAAAACACCTTGTAGTAGCCTCCACATCGGCGGTTGCATTATGCGCCTCAGTAAAAGGTTCCCCAAAAAGATACTGGTGAAGCTCAGTAAGATTTGGAAGTTTATATCTTCCGTTTCTTCCCCCAGGCATCCGGAGTAAATCTGCAGTTACTTCAGTACAGGTATCTAAAACAGGCATATGCTGCAGCAGATTCTCCAACCCCAGCCTATGAAATTCACAGCCCATTATATTCACGTCGAAAGCAACATTCTGCCCAACGATGAACTTTGATTTTGAAAGTACAATGTTAAATTTTTCTAAAACCTCTTTTAACGAGATACCCCGTTCTGTCGCCAGTTCGGTAGAAATCCCATGAATGCGCTCCGCATCGTACGGGATATTAAATCCTTCAGGTGTAACCAGGTAATCTTGATTCTCGAGCAGGTTTCCGAAGTCATCGTGCAGCTGCCAGGCGATCTGTATACAGCGCGGCCAATTCTCCATATCGGTAATTGGCGCATTCCAATTACGTGGCAAACCTGTAGTTTCAGTATCAAAAATCAAATACATAGGAAGTTATTAAAATCTCTGTAAAAGCGATCAAAAAAGAATAGTTCAAAAATACAGATTTTTAACAACTGAAGCCGATAGAATTTGATTTTTTACTTTAGAATTAGGCAAGAATCGTTTCGCCAATCTGACCTATATTATGTCCTTGAGAAACTAATTTTGAGGTGTCGTAACCCTTCCTTTTACAGCGGTCGACGATCTCTGATAACAAGCCTTCGGGCATCGAGGGTTTACGTGACATGATGAATAAGTTCTTGTGTTTGGGATGGCCAACAACCGCATACGAATAATCTTCACTCAGTTCAATAACCCAATAATCTGTTTTGAATGGCCATAAAAACTGTATCTTCAACTCTGCATTGCCTGTTCCCCTAACTACAAAAAGTTTGGAACGAATATACTTGCGTTCTTCGCCGCCATTCAGCTTGTAAGTTGTAAAAACAGCATAGTAGCCATCCGGGTGTATCACATAAGTATCGGTGGTTTCGCTCCAGTTTTGATTCATGATCGTTGGGATAGAACACAATGAAAACCACTTCCCTGCGAATGAAACAATATCTACATTATGCACTGGTCTATTTTCCATGATTCCCCCCTAAATGACTGTCCGCAAATGTAAATTCTTTATCATAAAACCAACAATGTAAAATAAAGTTTTTAAAAGCATTTTAATACCTAGGCATAATTTCTAACTTCGGAGACAAGAGATCTGTTTGCAGCTAATTGCGACAGTCTGAAGAACTATAAATTAAATCAATATGAAAATAACGGTTGTTGGTGCAGGAGCGGTTGGCGCTACTTGTGCAGATAATATAGCAAGAAAAGAATTAGCTGAAGAACTCATTTTATTAGACATCAAACAAGGCTTTGCAGAAGGTAAAGCGATTGACATGATGCAAACGGCTGCCCTTTTAGGTTTTGACACTAAAGTAAAAGGTGTAACCAATGATTACGCAAGTACCGCAGACTCTGAAGTTGTAGTGATTACTTCAGGCCTTCCCCGCAAACCGGGAATGACCAGAGAAGAGCTGATTGGCATCAATGCAGGAATCGTAAAAGGTGTTACTGAAAACATCCTTAAATATTCTCCAAATACTATTATCATCGTCGTATCCAATCCAATGGATACTATGAATTACCTGACCTTTAAATCATCAGGCCTTCCTAAAAACCGCGTGATTGGGATGGGCGGTGCATTGGATTCAGCAAGGTTTAAATATTACTTAAGTCAGGAACTTGGCTGCTCGCCGGCAGATCTTAATGCCGTTGTAATTGGCGGTCATGGAGACACTACAATGATCCCGTTGATTAACCACGCCACGTGGAACAGTATTCCTGTTACCCAATTATTAAGCAAAGAGCAGCAAGATAAAATTGTTGCGGATACAATGGTTGGTGGTGCGACATTAACTGGCTTAATAGGTACTTCCGCATGGTATGCACCTGGAGCAGGCACAGCAGCAATGGTAGAAAGCATTGTTCGTGATGAGAAAAAACTAATCTCCTCTGGCGTTTACCTGGAGGGTGAATACGGACAAGACGATATCTCATTGGTTGTTCCTGTTATACTTGGGAAAAATGGTGCAGAGCAAATCCTCGACTTCCAATTAAATGATCAGGAGAAAGCTACTTTCGCGAAAAGCGCAGATGCAGTACGCAGCATGAATGCTGTGCTTACAGAAATGAGCTTAATCTAAAAAATGCGGGCTATAACAGTTCCATTAAAACTAATAGATTTACAAGACGACGGTTTCCACCTATTGGTGGAAATTGTTGTTTTTGGGGAAAAATTGCTGGCAGTTGTAGACACAGGAGCATCCAGATCTGTGTTCGACAAAGCCTTCATTAAACAACATATCGATATTACGGAAACAGAACAAAGTCATGCAATTACCCTGTTTTCTACCACAAGCATCCTACAGGCCACTATTCCTGAAGTAAAGCTCGGTAGGTTACATATAAAAGATTATTATGCCATTGCATTGGAACTGGACGGAGTCAATGAAACCTACGAAAGCCTTGGCCACCCGCCTATAGTTGCCATTCTGGGTAGTGACATCTTTTTAAAATATCAGGCAATTATCAACTTCAAAAAACTCAAACTTTACCTTTATAACGTTTAAACCTTAGGCTCCCAGCCCTTCTCATATGATCTGCTCCACAATTTCTGAGCATCCTTGTCATCAATGATATGACCGTTTTTAGGATCAATTTTGAGATCACGACCAACGCGCAATGATATGTTCCCAAGTTGCATTGCAACCACACTTTTGTGTCCTATCTCGACATCACAATTTGGCTTACGGTCATTTCTAATTGCATCAAGAAAGTCCATTACGTGATACGTATCCAATCCTACACTTGGACTGGAGGTATTTCTCCCATCAATGGCATCTTCTTTCATCAGTGATTTCACATCTTTTATCAGCTTACCTTGAAGGTCGTAGATCTTATAGCTATCGCCACCTGTATCCAGGCTTCCTTTCTCACCATAAAATATAATGCCCCTGTCTAGTCCTTCCACCTTGCGACCATTTGCGCTTCTACCCTCCCAGGTTAAGGCAACTCCACCTGGATATTCCAACGTAGTGATCTGGGTATCGGGTGTTTCCCAATCATCCTTGTAATTGTATCTACCTCCTATAGAACTCACCCGTGTTGGAAAATCCACTCCTAAGCCCCATCTTGCAACATCAACTTCATGCGTTGCATTATTTAATGCTTCACCTGTGCCCCAATGCCAGAACCAGTGCCAATTGTAATGAATCAGCCCTTCCTTGTAAGGCATTCTCGGCGCAGGTCCCTGCCATAGTTCATAATCCAACCAGGAAGGCACAGGTCCCGCTTTCACAAAAGTCGGTTGTCGCGCATTAGTATACCAGGTCTTTGCCAAATATACCCGACCAATCACACCTTCATGCAACTCCTTAATACCTTGAGCCAATACTGGAGCAGATCGGCGCTGAGCACCCATTTGTACCACTCTCTTATATTTTCTTGCAGCAGCAATTGCCATCTCTCCCTCATGAGGATTATGACTCAAAGGCTTTTCGACATATACATGTTTACCAGCTGCACAGCTGAGAATGGTCATCGGCGAATGCCAGTGATCAGGGGTTGCAATGTAGATAGCATCCGTATCTTTATCGGCCAACACCTTCCTAAAGTCCTTTTCGGCTCTAGGGGCAGTTTCCTGTTTGGCATTCATCACCGTTTTGATGGCCTTAGGAATCGTACGTGAATCCACATCACATATATAGGAGATGTCCGTGTTTTTCTGACCGGCAATTACCCCTGCCATGCCGTCGCCACGACCGTTCACACCAATCACACCGATCCTGATGGTCTCATTGGCACCAACAATCCTATTGTAGCTTTTGGCACTAAATCCCATAGCGCTTCCGCCAAAAAGTTTAGTACCTACTATTAACGCCGCAGTTGCAATACCGGCCTTCTTTATGAAATCACGTCTCTTTTCCATGAGCTATATTTATAACTTCTTTATTTTTATATTTTTAAAAGATACTTCGCCTCCATGCTCCTGCAACAGGATGTGCCCCTTATTCAAACTGCCGAATGCGGGATCTACCTTACTAAATTTACTTGCAGCCACAGCATCTTTAAATGACTTGCTATCCCTTGTAAAACTTAGGACTTTGTAATCATTTAGCCAATGCTCCACTGTTTTTCCTTTGGCAATGATCTTAATTGCGTTCCACTCACCAGCTTTGTTTAGTTTTTTCAGCCCCTTTGAAGGTTCGATAATATCATACAATGATCCCGAAAGATGATTTGCTTTTCCATTGTCTTCCGCAAGCATATCATCAAGTATTTGGTATTCCAAACCAAGATCACCACCATTGGTATACTTCGTGTAAAAGTACTTAACACCGCTATTGCTGGTAAGTGCCACTTTATAATCAAGCTTTAATTCAAAATCAGAATACTCATCCACCGAGATAATATCGCCACCTTTACTATCTACAGCAGTCATTAAGGTACCACCGATTACCTGCCAACCAGAAGGCACTTCCCCCCCAGATGTAGTAGTCCATCCTTTCGTGGATTCACCGTCGAACAACAGAACCCATCCTTTTTTCTGGTCAGACTTACTTAAATGATTTGGCTTCTGAGCGAACAGGGAAGCCGAAATAGCCATAAAAAACATTAAAATATTAATTCTTCTTTTCATTACCAATTAATTGCGTTGTTAAGTTAGCAATTAGAATTCGATTTGCAAGAAAGGTGATGTTGAACCGTCATCCCGAACGTAACTCTCGCTGCCATTCGTTAGATATTCTGCAAGAAGAACATGCAGCATATTGTACGCTGAAATAATATTTACAACCTGCTTTCTTGTGCTAATATTATTTAGCTAAAAAAGCGCGGCAATTTTAGCATAAGAAAGTTCCTTATAATCGCTTACGTATAAGTTACATGGAGGCAATTCTTCTTTGGTATGCGAAGTCAGCACGCCCACCACCATCATACCTGCATTTAAAGCCGCAGATACACCGGAAAAGGAATCCTCAAAAACCAAACATTGTCCAGCAACCAAGCCCAAATTTTTAGCAGACTTCTGATATACCTCAGGGTCTGGCTTATGCTTTTTAACATCCTCACTTGCTAAAATAGAACCCAGCAAATCCCGTATCTGAACTTTACTTAAGATGAGTTCAAGATTAGCCATAGGAGCCGACGTCGCCACGCCAAGCTTGACGCCATTGGAGCTCAAGGCATTTACAAAAGGCATAAACCCGGCAACAGGCTCAACATACGGCTCATAAATTTTCCTGAATAAGCCTTCTTTCTCGTCTTCCAGCGCCAGAAACTCTTCACCTTCAATCGGTCTTTTCAAGAAATGCGAAAGTATATATTTATTGCTTTTACCAAACATGTGCTGGGCGAATTCCTCGTCCGTCGGCGCAAGCTCTCTTGTTGAGAAAAATTCTCTGAAGGCCATGGAATGATATGGATTAGTATGGCAAATCACACCATCCATATCAAAAATTACTGCGATATCACTATTCATCGGGCAAAGATAGCGATCTTTTGGTATTCTTGTTTTTACGTCCCCACCAGACGATAAAGCCTGTAACAGGTAAGCTGGCAGCAATTAAACTTGCCAGAAAGGCCATAATCTTTCCAGGTAAACCTAGCACTGCACCTACATGAATATCGTAATTCATCCGCATGAGTTTGTCAGCTACATTGGTATTCGCAAATTTGCCAAACACATGATTAACTTCAATTTCTTTCAAGGTATATTGGTCATAATAAAGATAATCAGCTTTCCAAAAAGTATCGGTATCGGGATTGATAGCCAGCTCAATCGATGCCTTATCGCTATCTGGAACGTGAACTTCTATTCCTCCTGTAAAGCCTTTCATCCGATCCAAAGTTTGTGCCCAAAGGATATCCATTGAAGGTGCTTGTCTGGCTCTCGAATTAACTAGTCTGCTGTTTGATAATGTTTCAGAAAAAGGAACCATCGTCTTTCCCCCAGAACTTACCCAGTAAGCAGACTTAGCGAACCATTGAAATCCCATAACCAAACCTGAAAAAGCAGTGAAGATCAGGATCCAGGTCATATAAAAACCCAATACGTTATGAAGATCGTAGTTTAGGCGTTTCCATTTGGCAGCCCATTTTACGTTGAAACGTTTCTTACTGGCCGCCTTGTTTTTTGGCCACCAAAGTGCAAGACCCGAAACCAGCAAAAACATAAACATCAGGGTGGCACTAGCCAATATCGGCTGACCAATGGTGGGTGGCAACCACAAATAATAGTGGCCCATGATGACAATCCTGAAGAAATCATCATCCATATTCTTAACATTTAGCACTTCAGCTGTATATGGATTCATAAACACGATCCAATAGTATTCAGGATTCTCAGCATAATAAACAACCATACTGGCTTTGCCTTTTTGATAACTAATACTATGCGCATGCTTCCCGGGGAGCTGCTTATCAGCTATCTCTTTCAGTTTCGAGGGAGCCACATAACTGCGCTGTTCTGCTTTTACAAAGCGATAATGTTGTACAGCATTTTCAATCTCGCGTTCGAAAGCAAGAATACACCCTGTGATTCCCAGAAAACACACAAATAGTCCGGAACCTAGTCCGAGCCATAAGTGTGCTTGTCCTATCCAATATTTTAAACTCCTTTTAGGCTTTACCACAAGTGATCTTTAAAATTTATAAGCAATGCTCAACCTGTAATTTCTTGGAGCTTCCGACTGCCAGGAATATACTCCGTTTGGAGTGGAAGCAAAATAACCGTTGTAATAGGCGCCACTGTATAGATATTTGTCCAAAATATTAAAAGCATTAGCTGTTAGCTTAACTTTCCTGCCTTCCCAGAAAAGGCCTCCGTCTAATTTGAAGTAGTCAGGCAGATTCTGTGCTAAGTCTGTCGTGCTGTAGGTCTGAGTTGCTCTGTCTACCAGATAAGTGAAACCTCCTGAAACCCCAGTTCCTTTTAAAAACCCAGATTGAAGCTTATATCCTAGCCAGCCATTTACGGTGTGCTTCGCAAATCCTGGTGTCAAATCACCAACATTGCCAGCAACACCCGGAGTAACTTTAGTAGTTTTAGAATCCGTGTAAGCATAGTTTACTGTAGCATTTAAACCTTTAAAAACCTCACCGCGTGCATCAAATTCAATACCTTGAGAAGTTTTCTCTCCAATAGGAATACTCAAGCCTGAGTTTGGCGCTTGTGTTGGATCACCTGTTAATTCATTCTCTTTCAGTATTCTGTAAGCTGATAAAGTAGTATTCAACCGCCCGTTGAACCAATCCTTTTTAACCCCAAGCTCTGTGTTTGAGCCTGTTATAGGCTTAACATCATCACCATTGGTAAGTTTCCCTCCCTGTGGAATAAAAGCCTGATCATATAGACCATAAACAGAGAACTGGTTGGTAATAGATACACTTAAACCTACACGTGGCGTAAAGCGGTCTGCACTGATCGGCAATCCTCCCCAGCTGGATTGGGTAACACTGGTGTATCTTCCTGCAAGTGTTAAACGAACACGATTATCGACGAAACCAAGCTCATCCTGCACATAAACACCTGTGTATCGTTGGTCCATTAAGCCACCCGCAGCAATTGCCCTTTCCTTAAGAGGAGTCATCCTGTCAAACTCAGGATAACCATTCGCCGGAAATCCGTAATTAGGATTGCGCGGGTCAAATGGTGCAGTAGCAAGATCAAGGCTATGAGCTTGTCCCCAATCTGCCTGATAATCCTTTTTACCAACGTCTAACCCCGTCAATATGCGGTGTTGGAGGCCCCCGGTTTTAAAGCTACCATTGATAAAGATCTGACCCAAGGTCATCTCACTTTTAGCGTCCCAGCTAAAAACATTTCTTATCATTGTCCCATTCTTAAACACGTCAAGTGGCCACATATCGCTTCCACGTTGCTTGTAATTAAAATATGATCCCTGAGCGGTTAATTTCCACCGGTCGCTAAACTTATGTTCAAAGTTTAGAAATGCACTATTATCATTCATCTTCGTGGGCTCTAAACCCGGTTGATACGATGTTGCGTTTCTCGGTAGGCTCGCATAACTATCAGGAGAGAACTGGTAATAAGAACCAACATCACTCATTTTAGCGTACTGCAACGTGTACTCTGCAGTTAGTTTTGTTTTGTCGTTAAACTGATAAGAAAGGACTGGTGCCACACTGTACCTGTTGTTATATTCAAAAGGACGGTGCGTTCTTTTGTCTTGTCCCGCTACATTCAGGCGGTAAAGGAATTTCCCATCTTTGGTCACTTTACCATCCAGATCAAGTGCAGTACGGTACAGATCGAAACTACCAAGTGTGAAGGTTGCTTCACCTTTAGTTTCTCCGGTAGGTTTTTTAGTCACCACATTATATAGACCTGCAGGATCTCCATTTGCAAGCATAAAGCCTGCCGGACCTTTAACAAATTCGATATGATCCACGAAACTCATATCCTCGGTTAATGGCCCCCAAAAAGAACTCACAACGTTGAAACCATTACGAAAGGCCTGTAATCGTGATCCACGCATTAATATGTTGGTGTACATGTCACCCCAGTGCTCCAACCTTACGGCGCCACTTACATTTCTGATCACACCATCACTCATACTGATGACTTGCTGATCCGCAAGTGCTTGTGAGGTAACAATCTGAATATTTTGAGGAATCTCTAGTAACGGCACATTTAAACGAAGCGATGTAGACGGTACATCAACTTTATATCTTTTTATTGTTCCGCCAATTATAACTTCTGTAAGCTGGTCTGACTTTTCTGCAAGCATGAAATCTATTACTTGATTATCATTATCAACTAAGTCAACTTTCTTCTGATCGGACTTCAACCCAACTGCCGAAACTGCAATTGTGTAGGTACCTTTCTTCAATTTGGTAAACTGGTAAAGACCATCATTGTTACTTTGGGTAGAAATAGCTTCGCCTTTTAAAGTCACGGTAACAGACACTACCGGAAATCCATCCGCAGTTACAATTTTTCCTTTAATACTGCCATTTCTCTGTGCCTGGGCATTTACGGCTGATAAGAGAAACAAAACTGGAAATAAGATCTTCGTAAAAAATTTCATTGTATTAATTTGGATTAATTCTTAATTGCCGCAAAGAAAGCGACTTTAAGCTAACAAACCAAATTATTTAGAATTAATCTTAAGAAGCGTAAAGACAGCAAATTAACCTTAACCCTTTGCTTTCACAATCTTCGCAACCCTATTCATCACGTAAATACTTAACAATGTAATGCCAACAACCAGATAGCCTACAACATTATAATGCTCCAATGGGGCAGATTTATACTTTTGGACTACGATCAATCCAGCGATAACGGCAGCGACACCCCCAGCAATCTGTTGCATGGAAGCGTTTATACTCATAAATGCCCCACGATCTTGCATATCAGGCACTGCACTTACCAATGCCGTTGCCGGTATCATCCTACTCATAATTCCCATCATCATAAAAATATTCAATATCACCACTAACCAGAAAACCGTAACGCCCATATTCGTGTAGACCAATACCATGACCATCATCCAAACACAAGCAACAGCGAATATTTTAAACTTGCTGATCGTATCGCTCAATTTACCAATCAAAGGCATGATCAGCAATGAACTAATTCCAGATATAAAAAACAACTGAGGAAGTTGCTCCGGGGTAACCCCAATATTATTTATTGCAAAAGCACTTCCAAACGGGAACATCATAAAACTCCCAATAGAAAGCATCGCCATTGCAGTGAAACCAAGTCTGTAATCTCGTTTCCTTAGCGTATGCCAAAGATGTTTAAAAGCTGATTTGTCTTGTTGAAATTTCAAGTGTTCCCTCACTGGCTGAAGCTTAAACACCAGTAATATCGCTGTAACAATGGCGATTGCTGCAACTAAAAGAAAGGCAGCTTCCCAATTCCATAAATTCGCAACATAGAGTCCGATTGGGACACCAAGAACCTGACTTGCCCCAAAGCCCATCTGTACAAAGCCCATTACTCGCCCCCGTTGTTGCAGGGTAAAAAGATCTGAAATGATGGCCAGAGATATTGATCCAATCACTCCACCGAATAAGCCCGTGAATATCCGTGCAGAAACAAGCTGAACGTAATTATTTGAAAAGCCGCAAAATATAGTTCCAATAATGAATCCTATATAAAAAAAGATCAAAAGTTTCTTGCGGTCAAAACGATCCGCAAAACCAGCGGTGAGTAGTCCGGATAAACCGGCGCTAAAAGCATAGGCCGACACGGCAATCCCAAAAGCGGCGGGTTTCATGGATAATGATTTCATCATAAAATCTCCCAGCGGAGACATGATCATAAAATCAAGTATCACGGTAAACTGTGTCGCAGCAAGTATAAAGATGACCCAGCGTTGAGTAGCATTTAATTTAACCGGTTCATTCATGTTATAAAGGTAAAAAAATGTCAAACAGTCGAAACCTTGTTTCTTTCAAAATGTTAATTGAATAAAGGATCAAAACATGAGCAAGATCAAAAACCTAATTGCCGGATTTGCAGGCGCAGTTGCACTAAACATTCTTCATGAAACTTTAAAACACCAAAGCAAGAATGTTCCTAGAATCGACCTTCTCGGAGAGAACGCATTGCAGAAAACGCTTGGCTTTTTTGGGGAAAGTATTGGAGATAAAGACACCTTATATAAAGCTACCCTTGCCGGGGATATCGTATCCAATACTATCTATTACAGTATGATTGGTGCAGGAGAAGCAAAATATCTTTGGCCGAAAGCGCTCTTTTTAGGCCTGAGTGCCGGAGTAGGCGCAATTAACCTCCCGGAGCCATTAGGGCTCAATCCAAAGCTGGTTGCCAAATCTGATCAGGTGAAAGCATTAACAGTCGGATATTACGTATTTGGAGCATTAGTGACGGCACTAGTGCTTAAAAAAATCAATAAGAAAACTATAATCTAAAGATGTTAAACTCCTGCCTTCTTAATCACCTCCAACGTTTTCCTCAAACCAGTTACAGCAACCATTTGTAAATCTTGCTTATAATATTCGGGATTATACAACTCTAATGAAACACAACCTTTAAAGCCCGTAGCCTTCAAGTCTTTCAAAATCTGTGGAAGCGGCAATATCCCATCACCAGGGTATACACGATCCTTGTCCTGCAAATCTCCGACTGCCGGCGAAGCCGGTGCATCAGAAAACTGAAATATGGCAATCGCATCACCATTGATCATCTTTAACCCTTCAAAACCACCTTCAGAAATATACATGTGATACGTATCTGGTATTACCAAAGCTTTTGGATGATTGGTATCCATGACGATTCCCATCGCCTGCCCAAGCGTTTTAACCGGCTGATATTTAACGAAAACCAAGGCCGGACTTATATTATACTCTTTCAATCCAATATCAATGATCTCCCTGTAACGATCCACTACCCAACGGTGGTTATAATTTGCGCCAGCAGTATCAGGTATGGTTTGGATATGCTTGGCTCCAAGGTCCGAAGCCATCCGCATTCTATTCCGTGTATCTTTCAACGAAGCATCAAACAGTTCCCTGGTGGGAGGCAGCGCATTCCATAACCCGATAACACTCGGAACAAATAGTCCAAGATCTCTAATTTCTTTTCCAAGATCTTTAAGATTTCCGCCCGTTGCTTCAAACTCCTTAAGTTCTCCTTCCCAAGGCTCAATGGCATCATAACCCGCCTTTGCGGCAATCTTTACTTTGTCTTTTAAGGATGCAGGCCTGATGGTGGCCGTGTCCAAACATATCGGCCATGGACTGGCGCCTTTTTGATAACGTTTGTCTTTTTTATCGGCCAGTTCTAAGTTTGCAGCGACTAAAGGGGAAAGTGGAAGTACGGAAACGGCGCCTACTAAAGCACTAAGATTTACAAATTTTCTACGATTCATGAGTCTACATTATGGTTAGGTTTCTAATATACAAGAAAATTTAAGCGTTGTCTAAATTTCCGACAATTCAATATCAGCCCAGGTTTGGTTCTTATAATACCTGAACAGCAACCAATTGACCAACAGCATTGGCAAAATAAGCGCCCAAATCAGTAGTTCCCATTTCATAGCAACGTAATGAGCAAAGCCGATTGCCCCTATACCGCTCAACACAATCAGCGAAATAAAAATCCTGCCGCCCCCCTGCTTAACTTCTATCGCCTTCGAAAATGGCAAGGCTTTTACCATAAAGATTGCCATAATAAGACCATAGACCAAGCAGATTAAAAAGGCCAGAACCAGATCGTTTAACGCCTGCAGACCCCAAATTGAAACGGTTCCTACACCGATGACCAGGCAATAGGGAAGAAAATAAAAATAAATAATTAATTATATTTAACTTTAGATTTAGTAAAAATAAATCAGAAGTTAATCTATAAGCAGGCAGCTTCGGGATTTGGTCTTAAGTGACCAGCAGATGACAGGGACATAGCAGGGAGGTAACAGGGACTTAACAGGGAGGTTGCCCCTGTCATATGTTTGTTAACTCCTATTTAAATCCACTTTATCTACCGGTTACCTAAAAGCCTATTACTATTTTACCTTTAACCAAATATAACCTCAATGGCAATAATTAAAAAAGGAATCCTCGGAGGATTCAAAGGAAAAGCAGGAGCCGTAGTTGGCTATAGACTGATGGACCAAGATATCATGAGGGGCGTGCCCGAATTTCGATCAAGTAAACCTACAAAAAAAGAAGAAGCAAACAGATGGAAATTTAAGACTTCGCAAACGTGGCTACAGCCATTAACAGAGGTTTTGAGAGTTGGTTTTGAGGGCTATAAATTAAATTGCCATGGTTTTAATGGCGCCAAATCCTTTATCAGTTGTAACGCGGTTCATGGTGTGGACCCATTCTACTATGTAGACCCGGCGCTGGCGTGTATAAGTCATGGTAAGCTTTACGCTGGGACGGGGCTGAAGGCAGAGATCACGGCAGAAAAAAATGTGCTTTTCAGCTGGGATAAAGAGGGGCCCTTCGCCAATAATGACCGCGCAATCGCGGTAGCCTATGATATAAACGACCACTCAGCCATTTACGACATCGCATTGGCAAAAAGATCAACAGGAATGGCAACATTGGAACTGGGTGAGTATCTCCCAGGAGCAGAGGTTCACATGTATCTAGGTTTCATCACTGAAGACCGAAAAGAAAGAAGTATCAGCCAATATCTAGGAATGTTTTTGATTCTATAATGTTCGTTACCGCACAATTGTTGTTCATAACCGAACAGCTGTTGTGCGAATTTAGCTTTTAAACTTGTTTTTGAATGGTATAGGCTCTTAATTTGAAGATGGCACTACATTCGCTGAAATGAAGAAAATGCATGTCTATGTTTAAACTCAACCTCAAAATTGCAATTGCAAATACTGTTGACGCATTGAAGTATGAGTAATCTGGTTTGTAAATGATATATTTGATTTCGACCAATTATATCCCCCTATCTAAATGAAAAGACGTTTTCTTTCTTTACTGATCTTATTTTTAAGTTTTACTGCACTCGGCCAGATCTCTTATGAAAAAGACTATTCTACGGCGCTAGAACAAGTCCGGCTTAGGAAAACTCCTTTATTCATTTATATTACTCCAGACTCAAAAATCCCTGCAGCTAGTTATACATCCGGGATAAATTTACCTGAAGTGGTAACGTTTTATAATGATAATTTCATAAGTTTAAGGCTGCCATACGCATCGCCAGAGACAAAAGTGGTGATGTCAAAATATCAAATTAGCAGATTCCCTTGTTATTTATTTCTGGATACCAATGAGAACCTAATTTTTAGAGCATTTAATAATAATCGGGAAGCAAAGTTCTATCTTGATCTGGGTAAAGAAGTGCTTCAAAGACTGGAAAATAAAACGTCGATATTCCAGTATGAACAACAATATGCAAATGGCCAGCAGAACAAGAATTTTTTAAAAGACTATATAAACCTTAGACGCAAAACCGGAACTACGAAGAATGCAACACTCATTGAACAGTATGTTAAGTTGCTTACAATTGGAGAATTTGATAACCCTGACGAGATTCTATTCATTTTAAGAGCAGGCCCTTTTGTCTATGGAAAAGCCTACAGCTTAGCTTTTAGTAATAACAAATTAGCAAATGAAACCTTCATGGCTTTACCAATTCAAGAACGAATTGACATCAATAATGTGATGTCTGAAAATACGCTAAATGAAGCAATCTTACGACGAAACCTTCCAATGGCACAGCAAGTTTCTAACTTTTCAAGAAATATCAATACCGATTACCGGGAGGGCGAGCGGCAATCCTCTTGGAAGATGCTGGTTTACTACAAAGCGATTAGAGACACCGCAAATTATTTCAGGAATGCAACTAATTACAACGACACTTATTTTATGACGGTAAGTGTTGATTCAGTGAAAAAAGCCAAAGCAGAGAATCAGAAGAATATTGACATGATCAAAAGCTTTAAAAGTGCGAAGCCAAAAGTTACCAATGTTACACCTCCAACAGGCACTGAACCACGAAAAATGACAACGGTCATTTCAAAAACTATAACTATTTCGAGTAATTCAAATAATGTTTCAAACTTTCTAAATACAGCTGCATGGGATTTCTATGAATTCGGCACAAGAAATAACAACTACTTGAGCAAAGCCCTTTTGTGGAGCAAAAGGTCCATTGAAATGGATCCCATTCCTGCTTATTATGATACGTTAGCGCACATCTTTTACAGGATGGGCCTCTATGATGAGGCTCTTCTAAATCAGAAGAAATCAATCGAGTTAAGTGAAAAACAGCCCACGCTGAAGTCAGGCGTTGCCAACTTAAAATCGGAACTAAATAAGATGAAAGAACGGACGTTATAAAATGCTGTAGTCAAATACACTACTCCACCAAGACAGGTGAGCATTAAAATAGTTACTTTTATAGGTGTTTAATCCGATGCACTATGAATTTTACCGATCAGTTTCCTCTTCTTGAAAAATATACTTACCTCGACACCGCAAGTTCTGGACTGCTTTCTCAAAGACAAGTCAATTGGCGACGCGTCCACGATCAGACTTTTTTTGAGCAAGGAAGTCTTTTCAGACTTACACAGGCAGCTTTCTTACATGATGTAAAGGCAACAGTAGCTAAGTTTTTTAATGCTAAAACTGAAAACAGTTTTTTAATCCCTAACTTCTCATTCGGCTTCAATACTTTATTGCAGGGGCTTCCGGAGGGACAACGTTTTCTGCTGCTTACAGAAGATTATCCTTCCGTAAATTATGCCATTGAGACTAGGGGCCATACCTGTGAATATATAACAATGGCTGAGCAGCTCGAGGAAAGAATTATTGATCACATCAAAACTCAAAAGCCTACCGTTTTTGCTTTTAGCCTGGTGCAATATGTCACCGGCGTTAAGCTAAGCCTGGAATTTGTAAAAGACCTAAAAGCGCTCTTCCCTGATCTCTTAATCATTGCAGACGGTACGCAGTTTTGTGGGACTACAGCGTTCGACTTTGAAGCTTCAGGCTTTGACGTTTTCATGGCCAGTGGTTACAAATGGATGCTAGCGGGTTATGGAAACGGCTTTATGTTTTTAAAAGACGAGATAGCCTCGAGGCTTTTTACTGAGGCCAGAAAACGGCCATCTCCTACAGAACAATTTCTGCAGAGCAAAAGTTTACTATCCGTATACTTCGAGCCTGGTCACCTGGATACGCTTAATTTCGGCACACTCAAACAATCTATCCTATATTTTGAGGAATTAGGAATGGACCTTATTAGCCAGCAAACCCAGTCATTAAGTGAGAAAGCGAAAGCTGCTTTTACAGAACGAGGTCTTTTAACGAAATTTGTTGCCCAAAGAAAAGACCATTCTACTATATTTAATCTTGCATTGAGCATCGAAAAATACCAGGAACTATTAGCTGCTGACATCATTTGTTATCCGAGAGGAAGCGGTATCAGACTGGCATTTCACTTCTTTAATACAGAAGCTGATCTGGCGAAACTGCTTGACGTACTTTCTAACTAATAAACATGAAAATTAAATCATTTATACTTTTAGGCAGCTGCCTGGTAACGAGTTTCGCTTCGGCACAGCAAACCCCTTCAAAAACGTACGACTTCAATAGAGCGCCACTGAAACAGGACGTATATGTTCAACTTCCGTTAGGTAGTATAAAAGCTAAAGGCTGGCTGCTTAAACAGTTGGAACTGCAAAGAGATGGTTTTACTGGTCACGCTGAAGAACTGTATCCTGAAAAGGAAAACCTGGGTGCTACGTCGGACTGGCTTGGTGGTGATGGAAATAGCTGGGAAAAAGTTCCTTATTACGTTAAAGGGCTGGTTGCACTAGCCTATACTTTGGATGATGTTTCTTTAAAAGCGAAGGCAAAGAAATGGATCGACTACACCTTAGATCATCAGCAGGAAAATGGGCTTTTTGGTCCGCCGAAAATGAACGATTGGTGGCCAAGAATGCCATTTATGTATGCTGCACAAAGCTATTACGAAGCAACTAATGATAAACGAGTAATTCCTTTTCTTTCAAAATACTTTAAATATCAGCTGGCCAATCTAGATAAAAGTCCGCTTGATAGCTGGGGAAAATCAAGGGCGGGCGACAATATGGAACTCGTTTTATGGGTTTACAATAAAACCGGCGAAAAGTATCTTTTGGAATTGGTGAGTAAACTAAAACAGCAGGCCTATCCATGGATCGACATCTTTAATAAGAACCAGTTTTTTTATTATGGGGATGATTACCAGCCGAAGCACATGGTTAACGTGGGACAGGCTTTGAAGTTCCCTGCGGTTTATTCGCAGGTGGATATGGCGGCTAACACAACCAATGCGATGCAAAATGGGATTGACCATATTATGCACGACAATGGTCAGCCTCAAGGAATTGGCGCAGGAACGGAGTTTATGTCGGGCAGAAGCTCTGTGCAAGGCGTTGAAACTTGTACAGTTGTGGAATGGATGCAAAGTTTGGAGACCGCTTCACGGATTATTCATGACTCACATATTGGTGACCAATTAGAGAAGGTAACATTCAATGCACTGCCTGCTCAATTTAGTAGAGATTTGAAGAGCCATTCTTATTACACCTTGCCAAATCAGGTAAAAACAGCAATTGGCCAGCACGGTTTCAATCAGGATTATAATACTGGGGTGATGTTAAGTCCTTATTCCGGCTTTCCTTGTTGCAGATATAATATGCATATGGGCTGGCCTTACTTCGTGAAAAACAGCTGCCTGGCTACTCCAGATGGTGGAATCGCGATGAATACCTATGGACCGATGGAAATTAGCGCTAAGGTAGCAAATGGTGTTTCAGTAACAATTAATGAAGAGACAAATTACCCATTTGAAGAACAGATCAGACTAAACATCGGTCTGTCTAAGCAAGTTGCTTTTCCATTAGAATTAAGAATTCCTGAATGGTGTGCAAAACCTGAAGTATTGGTTAATGGAAAACGTATGTCTGGCGTAAAGTCGGCTTCGATGTTTACTATAAAAAGAGCATGGAGCAACAACGATAAAGTTGTTTTGAATTTTCCAATGGAAGTCACTGTGGAGAAACAAGTTAACAATGGGGTAAGCATAGCGCGTGGGCCACTGGTTTATGCTTTAAAGATTAAAAAAGAGGTAAAAAACATTAAACAACACCCCGTTGCAGGATTTCAGGATACAGAAATATTTCCGGCATCTGCCTGGAACTATGCATTAGCACTTTCTAAATCACCACTGAGTAGTCAATTCAAGGTAGTTAAGTCTGCTATGCCCACTAATCCATATGACACTGAAGTTAGTCCTGTAACCTTAAAAGTCAATGCTAAACAGCTAAATGGCTGGACGCTGGATTATGCAAAAACATCAGCACTAGATGTTCCATATAGCCCGGTTAATTCAAGTAACGCGACAGAAGAAATTTCTTTGGTTCCCTTTGGTTCTGAAAACATCAGGCTAAGCATTTTTCCAACCCTTGGAAGCGCAGAATTAACTAGTAGAACCTACAAGCAAACGTTCGACAACAATACTTCTGAAGGATGGGTAGTTTATGGTGGCGGATGGTTTTATAAAGATAATGCTATCCATTGTGCTTCGAATGACAAAAACAGCTCTGGAAGAACTGGTTCTAAGATCATCGCAACCGGTACTGAATTCGCTGATTTCAACTATACTGCCGATGTAGCTGTAAATACAGCTGGTGATGCAGGATTGATGTTTCGGGTGGCTGATCCTGCGATTGGATCAGAGGCCTACAAAGGTTATTATCTGGGTCTCAATCCTACTAAGGGAACCATTGAACTGGGTAAAGCCAGCGATGGTAAATGGATAGTTATTACCTCAGCAAAATACCCTGTTAAAATGAATGAAAAATATCAGCTAAAGGTTGAAGCGGTTGGCGATCAGTTTCAGGTATTTATTAACGGAAGCGATAAGCCAGTTCTTATAGCTAAGGATGCGGAGTACAAAAAAGGACACATTGGCTTTAGGGCGTATGGTGCGCTAGCCACCATGGATAATATTGAAGTAAAGGCTCTTTAATCTGAGGCGGGTATCTTCAATAATTGTAGCTAAAGCTTTGGTTCCGGCCATCTGTCTGTCCTGAATGGCACAGCCGGTAATCCACTTCTATTCTGGAGATTTGTAACTGCATAATTGGTAAAGGCATAACGAACCGCTATAGGTTTCTTCACTTTATCTGAAATTAGCAGGATCGTATTTCCTACAATTTTTGCTGTAGCATTATAGAACTTTTGATCGGCGCCAGCAATAGTAAAGAATCCTGGAGCAAGGCTGTCATTTGTAATAAGCCCATTAAGTACGGTCCCTTGCTTGAAATGTATAACCGTAAATTTACCCCTAATTTCAAAGTACTCATATTGCGGACCCTGATAAACTGTTGTATCCAGCCCATAGGTTCTGTTTAACGCAATTTTCGCTAACCTGATTCCTAATGGCCTTTTATTTTTAGGATGCAGATCCTTCGCCTCACCTACATCCATACTTACCACCATTCCTGTATTATTAATTTCTAAAACCTTTTCCTGTGATTCCCTAAAAAAGGCATAGTCGGCCAAGGTAGGATCTTCCTTGTCATAAAAGAATGGTGCCACCTGCACATAATAAAAAGGCAGTTCTCCCTGTGCGAACTTTTCCCGCCAAGACTTGATTAGCATCTGAGTTGCCAGTGTATACGAAGCCCTCTCCATTCTATTGCCTTCACCCTGATACCAACAAAAACCTTTGATTGAGAGATTTATCAGCGGATTAATTAGTGCGTTGTAAAGTAAAAACGGTCGGGTCACTTTCTCAAAGCTAAATCCGGAGTTAACTTTTTCTTTAGACTTCGGGCTATTTAGGTAAGGCTGCAAGTAAACTGAATCCAGTGTGGGGTTGTTTTGTAGAGTTTCCTGTGGCAAAAACGCCTCCACTTTTGATGCACCTATTCCTGAAAAAATAATGCCAACAGGGATATTAAGGTTACTATATATTGATTTACCGAAATAGTACCCAACCGCACTAAATTTCTTTACCGTTTCAGGACTACAGGCTTCCCATCTTCCTTTGATAGACTGAATAGGTGTGGCACTAAAGTTAAGATCGGCATAGAAAAGTCTGATATTGGGGTAATTTGCTGCTTGCAATTCTGTAGCGGAATTTTTATCTTCCATCAATTTGAATTGCATGTTTGATTGCCCGCTGCAGATCCATACCTCTCCTATAAGGACACCATCAAGTCTAACTTCGTCTTGACCGGATTTCACCTCAATGGTATGTGGCTTAAAATCACCAATTTTCACGGCTGGCACATTTATTAGCGCTACAAAATCACCATTTGAATCCGCAGTTGTGCTTACTTTCTGACTCCAATCTGCAACTACTGTTACCAAAGAATTAGGGGATGCAGTGCCCCAGACTTTAAAGGGCTTATTTTGTTGAACAACCATATTGCTTTGCAATACATTGGACAAAACCAGCGTTTGTTGCGCCTGGGCGATAATTATGTTGAACAGGGCGAAAGCGAGCAGGCAAAATATTTTATTTATCATCACAAATCAAGTTTTATGGTGCGGATACCGAATGGGGTCAGGTTTAATTTTACACTTGTCTTATTTCCAGAAAGCTTAGTTATTGGCAGCTTTTGAATTATCGTGTTATTCAGTTCTATAAGGCTTGCGTTCTTCGTGTTAATTCCAATTGTGACATCTGATGAGGCAAATTCCTTTGAAGGATTAAAAACTCTGACAAGCATTGCATTATTTTCCATCTGAATGGAAGAAATTTCAAGGTGGTTATTCGATAGCGTTATCAACGAACCTGAACCAACCGCTTTTTCTGAAGTCTTAACCACATGAAACGGCTCGTTAACAGCAACGCTTTTATTCCACACGTTTGCATTCTCCCAGTTATTCGCATGAGGAACTAAAGTATAATTGTAAGTAGAAGGACCTTTAATGCTGTAATTTCTACCCCAAAGTCCCATACCTGAATATTGAAGTGTAAATCCTAATATTCCATTTTCATCGTGCTGATAACTGGTAGTATGATCGGTAATTAGCGCCATTCCGAAGTTTTCATTTTCATCTGAAACATCTACCCAATCGACGATAATGTTGTTCTTTATGCTATCCCAAGTACTATAATAAGTATTAGTAAGTTTACTTTCGAGCACATCGAAGCCAGCGTTCTTATATAACTTCTGCTTTTTTAAATTTAAGGGAAATATTGCCCTAAATTTAAATTTATCATTGTAAAATGCTTTCTTCAAATCTTCTTGTTTCCAGCCCCCTTTCTGCATGTAGTTCTCCCCTATTCCAGGATTGCCTTTCCAATCCATAGTAGTTTGTACCTGAATCCGTTCGTCTCCTTTTTGAAGGCAGAGGTATTGTGTAAAAGTATGCTCGCCTACTGTACCCTCAATTTTTAGCTTTATCTGGAGCGGACCATTATTTACAACTGTTACCTTCGCGGCTTGGTTTGCGCTGGACTGCCAAAGACTATCAGCATAAAAATATCCTTTCATCTCATTGAAATACTGATTTTCGCCAACCTTTACAAATTCTTTATTGTTTAACGCCGTACCTTTCAGACTTTCGATTATTCCGCCCTTGGCCGGGTTAATTATTATACGGTACAAGTCAGTACTAATAATTAATTTTCCATCGGCTTCAGTTAGCCCCATCTTATTTGCTTTGTGCCCAGACTTAGCGTTAAGTTCTCTGCTGCCTCCTCCTGACTTCAGCGAATAGCTATTGTAGCCTATTGGGTTGACTTCAGCTTCGAAAAGTAGCGCAGTACTGCCATCATTTTGCGTTACTTTTTGGGAAGCGATCAGGTAACCTTTGGGGTCATAAATCTGTGTGTTATGGGATGTCTTATCCATTAATGAAACAGCGACCAGTTCTTTTCTTTTTTGGGCAGTGGTATTATAAACTCTGATCTGGTTGCCCTCGGTAATATTCTTTGGAAAGCCATTCGTTGCTAGTAAACTGTCGGTGATCTGGTTCGAGTTGTCTGTCCAAACCTTAACCTGATCTGCCCAGTTTGATTTTTTTACTTTATCTACAATATTGTACGGCACTATCCAGGAGTCATGGTGTTCTGCAAGCAAAAGGTTTTGCCAGGCAGCTTTGAAATCACCAGTCTTTCTTATGCCTTTGTCGTAAATTGAGTTTATAGCATTTAATTTCTCTGCAACGATAATTTTATTTTCTGCTTTTCTGGTGTTCTGGGCTAATTGCTGAAGAATCTGACTTCCCCAAACCAGGCTGACCTGAACGTTTTCCTGTGTAAAGTTCCAGGTTTTTGCTTTGCTATGGTCGGCTATATTGGCTATATAGTCCTTCCAGGTCGTGTATGTGAAGTTTTTCGGCTGCCCTAACCATGGCCCGTTCTTCCATCCGGCATCCTGAATACACATCCCTATTGGGTTTTGAATACCTTGTGCTCTTGCTGCTTTAAGATACATAGGATCATTATTCCAGGCGACAGTTTGCCATGTTGATCCAGTTTTGAATTGTTCAGACTCATACCTTGGTACAGTTAAAAGAGTGCTACCATCCGGTCCGGTCCAATTGACCAATTCATCACCAAAGGCGGTGGTATAACCTCCCCACATGGTATTAGGATTTTTAAGAGCAGCGTATTTGTAGCCAAAAGATTTAAGGATCTGAGGCAATGCACTGGTAAAACAGGGTTCCTCGGAGGAATAAGACTCGAAGCTGGCAGTTGGGAAATGCTGTCTGATTTTAGCCATACCAATCTCCAATTGTCTGATCACCGATTCGCCTTGAATGTTGAAGAGGTAGGCTTGTCCGTAGGAAGGATTGACAAACTCTATTCGTCCATCAATAGACTGGTCTTCTACATGTTTTTTGAAGCGCTGGTATCCGGTTGGGTCATTGATTTTAACTACATCCCAAGTCACCGGTTCAATCTCCAGGTTTAACTTCCAGAAAGGATTTTTATCCAGCATATCTGAAATGAAAGTTGTGTAATTAAGAGGATAATGACCCCATACACCACCGTGATACCCGTCTATGAAATAGTTTTGAGCCTTTGTAGTTAAGGAAATTGACCAAAGTAATATGGTTAAAATAATTGTGAAAGGATACCGCTTCATTTAGGATATGGTTATTAGGTGTTGGGTAACAATTTGTTGTCTTTTAAATTTAACATTTGTTTTGAGAGTACAAACAGTTTTCGTTAACGAAGGTGATTACTACAATCATATTGTACTCAAAAATACTACCTTAGCTAAGCTAAAAATATCTATTTCTATGGCTAAATCCGGAAAAGCTGCGCTCAGCTTTATATTTGTCACGCTGCTTCTTGATGTCATAGGTATTGGTATTATCATTCCTGTTTTCCCACAATTAATTGAACAACTAATTGGCGGTAACCTCAGTGAGGCCTCAAGGTGGAGCGGCTGGCTAACATTTGCTTATGCCATCATGCAATTCATTTGTGCACCAATAATTGGCAACCTAAGTGATAAATATGGCAGGAGGCCAGTATTGCTACTGTCCCTCTTCGGCTTCGGTATAGATTATATTTTTCTTGCCTTATCCCCTACCATTTGGTGGCTGTTTGTAGGTAGAATCATCGCAGGCGTATTTGGTGCCAGTTTCACCACAGCTACAGCCTACATAGCCGATATCAGCACCAACGAGAACCGTGCACAAAACTTTGGGATGATCGGTGCTGCCTTTGGACTTGGCTTTGTTATCGGACCCGCCATCGGCGGAATACTTGGAGAACTGGGCCCACGGGTTCCGTTCATCGCCGCAGCGATATTGACCTTGATCAATGTGGTTTATGGTTACTTCGTACTACCCGAATCATTAGATAAAGAACACCGACGGCCCTTTGAATGGAAACGGGCTAACCCGATGGGCTCTTTGCTGCAACTGAATAAATACAAGGGTTTGGGCGGATTAATTATAGCACTTGTCTTCGTTTATATTGCCAGTCATGCCGTTCAAAGCACCTGGACATTTATTAACATCGAAAAGTTTAACTGGAGTCCTTTTACTGTTGGCATTTCGCTCACAGTAGTCGGCTTGTTGGTTGCCATTGTTCAAGGGGGACTGATTCGCTTCATCAATCCTAAATTAGGAAACGAGAAAAGCATTTACATAGGTCTTGGTTTGTATGCGCTGGGGTTATTATTATTCGCCTTCGCAACACAGAGTTGGATGATGTTCGCTTTTTTGGTTCCGTATTGCCTGGGCGGTATCGCCGGACCAGCTTTACAATCTATTTTGTCGAGCAATGTACCACAAAATGAACAAGGTGAATTGCAAGGTGCATTGACAAGTTTGATGAGCGCCACATCAATCATTGGACCCTTGTTTATGACTTATCTTTTTGCATGGTTTACCAAGCCTGGTGCTAGTGTAAAATTCGCTGGCGCACCATTCCTGGCAGGAGCGGTATTTATGCTCATTAGTGCCTTAATTGCCACAAGGTCCATGAAGAAAGATTCGTTTGTTAACCGAGGGGATGCCTAAACCTCTGCGTTAATCGCATTCCAAAGCATGTCTTTTAATTCAACAATGTTTTTCTGAGCAACAGAGGAGATAAAGATTGCAGGTAGATTTGCCGGCAGTTCTTTCTTCATTTCAGCAACCAATTCCTCGTCAAGCATATCAGATTTAGTAATTGCCAGAACATGGGGCTTCTGCATAAGCTCAGGATTATAGTCCTCTAACTCTGCCTTTAAGATCAGATATTCTTCTTTGATCGTTCTTTGCGTATCAGCAGGAACCATAAAGAGCAATACCGAATTACGCTCAATATGTCTCAGAAAGCGATAACCTAAACCTTTTCCTTTAGATGCACCCTCTATGATCCCGGGAATATCAGCCATGACGAATGACTTACTGTCTCTATAAGAAACGATCCCTAAATTAGGTACGAGCGTTGTGAAAGGATAATCGGCAATCTCAGGTTTAGCAGCAGAGACCACTGAAAGTAAAGTAGACTTACCTGCATTTGGGAAACCTACCAGACCAACATCAGCAAGAACTTTAAGTTCCAGCACCACCCATTCTTCCTTTCCAGCTTCTCCTGGCTGTGCGAAGCGTGGGGTTTGTAAAGTTGGTGTTTTAAAATGCCAATTACCTAAACCACCTCTACCACCGGCAGTTAAGATCTTGGTTTCGCCGTCTTTAGTAACCTCAAATAAAACTTCTCCTGTTTCAGCATCTTTTGCAATGGTACCCAGTGGAACATCAAGGATCTCGTCCTTACCGGATTTACCTGTGGATGTTCCGCTGGATCCAGGCAAGCCATCAGGGGCAATGATGTGCTTGCGGTATTTTAAATGCAGCATTGTCCAAAATTGAGAATTACCTCTTAAAATGATATGCCCACCGCGACCGCCATCACCCCCATCCGGGCCTCCTGTAGAGGTACGAATATCACGGTGTAAATGTGCAGACCCGGCACCGCCCTTTCCGGAGCGACAGCAAATCTTAACGTAATCAACAAAATTGGATCCTTGAGACATTATGTGTGTTTAGTATTTATCAACCTGAGCGCAAAGGTCGGCAAAAATATCTTCTATCTTACCGATACCATTTACTTTACTCAACTTGTTTTGCTCCTCATAATAAGGTAAGACGTGGATAGTCTTGTCGAAATATTCAGCAATTCTTGTTTGGAGCTTATCTGCCTGATCGTCTACACGACCAGTTTCCAATTGTCGCTGAGCGATTCGTTTTGTCAATTCTTCCTGATTAACATCAAGTGCGATAACACCTGTGATGGCACTATCCTTACTTTTCAAAAAATCATCTAATGCTTCAGCCTGCGGAACGGTACGTGGGAAACCATCAAATATGAAGCCTTTAGCTTCCGGATTTTTATCCACTTCTTCTTCCAGCATCGCAATTGTTATTTCGTCCGGAACCAATTGTCCGTCAGCAATTAATGCGCTTACTCTCTGACCTAAAGTTGATTGATTTTTAATGTGAGCCCTGAAAAGATCACCAGTAGAAATGTGGATCAACTCGTACTTATTGATCAATTTCTCTGATTGAGTGCCTTTGCCTGCACCTGGTGGGCCGAAGAGAACAAGATTTAGCATTTGTGGTGTGTTTTAATTAAAAATTTCATCTGAAAATGCCAGAATGCCTGCAAATATAGGATTATTTCAATAAAGTCGGCTTGAAGGTTAGTTTTGAGGCATTACGACTAAACTAAGGCTTGAACTTTTAAAATATTCCCTACATTTGTAAGAGATGAGATTTACATTTATGCTATTCAATTTGTATATGATAGCACTTATGCTGATGCCCTGTCAGGATCAAGTGGATAGCACATCTGATAACTGTGGGCAAGAATTGTGTCCACCATTCTGCAGTTGTGCATGCTGTTCGGTTGGTAAAAGCTTGCCTTTGGAGTACACAGCAGTAGTTACTGAAGCCATGCTGCCGACTTTCTATTCCTTGCTGAAACCTTCAGCAATTACAAAACAACCTGCAGCCATCTGGCAGCCCCCCAAGCTAGTCTAGCACTTTAAAAGATTCTTTTCATCATAAGAGCATGCACTTAAGAGCTTGCATACCCGATTTCTATTTTCTACTACTTACATTTAAAACTCATGTTAAATAAAATCATTGAGTTCTCTATCAAGCAGAAACTGCTGATAGGAATTATGATGCTGGCGCTGATTGCGTGGGGAATTTACTCTTTGAGACAACTCCCAATTGACGCGCTACCAGACATCACGAATAATCAGGTTCAAATCATTACCAGTTCCCCAAGCAATGGGGCCGAGGATATAGAGCGCTTTGTCACTTACCCTGTGGAACAAACGATGGCGACAATTCCCGGCGTTGAAGAAATACGTTCCTTCAGCCGGTTCGGGCTTTCCGTAGTCACCATTGTATTCAAAGAAAACATTGAAATATACTGGGCGAGGCAGCAGGTGAATGAGCGCCTTAAAGAAGTAGAAAGGAACGTACCAAAGGGCATGGGTGTTCCGGAGATTGCTCCCTTGACCACAGGACTTGGGGAGATTTACCAATACATTATCCACACCAAAAAAGGCTATGAAAAGAAGTTTGATGCAACGTCGCTTAGAACGATCCAAGACTGGATAGTGAGGCGACAGCTTTTAGGTGTAGAGGGAATTGCTGATGTCAGCAGTTTCGGCGGCTACCTGAAACAGTACGAGGTATCCATAGATCCTGATAAGTTGAGGAGTATGAATATTTCCATTTCTGAGATTTTTAATGCATTGGAGAAAAACAATCAGAATACCGGGGGATCCTATATCGACAAAAAACCCAATGCCTATTTTATCAGAAGCCAAGGGCTTATTGGCAGTATGGAGGACATAGAGAATATTGTGGTACGCAGCAATCAAAATGGCATTCCCGTTCTAATTAGAGATGTTTCTGAGGTGAGAATCGGGGCAGCTACCAGATATGGCGCCATGACTAGGAATGATGAGGGAGAAGTAGTGGGGGCAGTAGTCATGATGTTGAAAGGTGCGAATTCCTCTAAGGTCATTGCCAATGTAAAAGCTAAGATGGAGCAAATCTCCAAAACCCTGCCCGAAGGTGTAGTCATAGAACCCTTTCTGGACAGGACTAAATTAGTGAACAGCTCGATTTCAACCGTCACGAGAAATCTGGCTGAGGGAGCACTCATTGTTATTTTCGTGCTTGTTCTACTGCTAGGAAATCTTCGCGCAGGACTAATTGTAGCCTCTGTGATTCCCCTTGCCATGCTCTTTGCCGTTTGTCTGATGAACCTGTTTGGGGTAAGCGGCAATTTGATGAGTCTGGGGGCTATTGATTTCGGTTTGATAGTAGACGGGGCAGTCATCATTGTGGAAGCTTCTTTGCATCACCTGGGAATGAGAAACAATAAAAATAGGCTAACTCAACAGGAAATGGATCTTGAGATCTACAAATCTGCTTCCAAAATACGAAACAGCGCAGCTTTTGGAGAAATCATCATCCTAATCGTATACTTACCAATACTAGCGCTTGTAGGAATTGAGGGTAAAATGTTCAGACCAATGGCACAAACAGTTGCGTTTGCTATCCTTGGTGCCTTCATATTATCGCTAACCTATGTACCGATGATGAGCGCGCTATTTCTCAACAAACAGATCAGCACCAAGCGCAACATCTCAGACCGCATTATGGACTGGTTCCAAAGAGGTTATACGCCGATGCTCAATTTCGCATTACGGGCACGTGTTTTAGTAGTAAGCATTTCTGTAGTTCTGTTTGTAATTTGTCTATTTATTTTTCAGCAATTGGGTTCGGAGTTTATACCCACGCTGGAAGAAGGTGATTTTGCAGTAGAGACTCGCGTGCTGACTGGAAGCAGTCTTTCTCAAACGATAGAGGCAGCTACGAGAGCGGCGAAGGTATTGAAGGCCAACTTCCCTGAGGTAAAGGAAGTTATTGGAAAGATTGGCTCAGCGGAAATCCCTACAGACCCTATGCCGGTTGAGGCCTGCGATCTTATCATCATATTGAAGGACAAAGATGAATGGACAACCGCCGGCACACGAGAGGAACTAGCAAACAAAATGCAAGCTAAGCTCGAACAATACATTCCGGGAGTTACGTTTGGATTCCAACAGCCAATTCAGATGCGTTTTAACGAGCTTATGACCGGCGCCAGGCAAGACGTGGTGATCAAAGTTTATGGTGAAGATTTCGGTAAACTTGCCGGCTACGCCTCGAAAATAGGTGCAATTGCAAATAAAATCAAGGGGGCTGAAGATGTTTATGTAGAACAGGTTTCTGGCTTACCCCAGGTGATTGTGAAATTCCACAGGGACAAGATTGCGCAGTTCGGACTGAACATAGAAGATGTAAATACTGCACTCCGTAGCGGGTTTGCCGGTGAAGTTGCCGGGCTTGTTTTTGAAGGTGAAAAGCGGTTTGAAATGGTAGTCAGGTTGAAAAAGGAAAATCGTCAATCAATTGAAGACGTTAAAAACTTGTTTGTAACTGGGTCTAATGGAACTCAGGTTCCCTTAGCGCAACTTGCAGATATCAACTATACAGAAGGCCCCAATCAAATTCAGCGCGACGACGCTAAAAGAAGGATTACTATTGGCTTTAACACCAGAGGCAGGGATGTGGAAAGTATTGTGAAGGAAATTCAGCAAAAGATCAATGATGAAGTCAAATTTGACCCCGGCTACTACCCTACTTATGGTGGCACGTTTGAGAACCTCAGAGCTGCAAATGAGCGATTGGCAATTGCGGTACCGCTTGCCTTGCTATTAATTCTGTTGCTGCTCTATTTGACATTTAACTCCTTAAAGCATGCCTTACTGATATTCACAGCGATTCCCCTATCTGCCTTGGGTGGTGTTCTCGCCCTTTGGATCAGAGGCATGCCTTTCAGTATATCTGCTGGCATCGGCTTCATTGCATTGTTTGGCGTTGCAGTATTAAATGGCATCGTACTGATCAGTGAATTTAACAGGTTAAAAAAAGAAGGAATGACAGATATTTTAGAAATTATACGCAGGGGAACCTCTGTTAGATTACGCCCAGTTATCTTGACAGCTTTAGTGGCTTCTCTGGGATTTCTTCCAATGGCTTTATCAGCAGGAAGTGGCGCAGAAGTGCAGCGCCCATTAGCGACAGTTGTTATTGGAGGATTACTATCTGCAACATTACTTACCTTACTCGTACTGCCAATCCTTTATATCTGGGTGGAGAAGCTGGGTAAACCCAAAACGTCTAATACGATTGTAATCATGGCCTTTACAATACTTTTTGGCTTTGCTGGAATGGGCGCAACAGCCCAGACTAATAAAGTAACCCTGGAACAGGCGATCAATTTAGCCCTTGAAAATAATCCAAACATCAATGGCGCCAAGCTGAGCGTTGAGCTGCAACAGCAGCTTAAACAAACTGCCTTTGAAATGCCAAAGACAGATGTCTCGGTTCTTTATGGACAATACAATAGCATAGTCAATAACGACAACAACTTCAGTATTTCTCAGAAGATTCCATTTCCCACGCTATTTGCTGCCAATGAATCTTTGGGTACTGAAAACATCAAAGCGAGCAAGCTGATGATGGCAGCTACCAAAAACGAGTTAATCTCTCAAGTCAAATCAGTTTATTTCAACCTGCAATATCTCCACTCAAAAGCGAAACTACTAACCCAGCAAGACAGCATTTATCAGGGGTTTCTAAAATCTGCTGCTTTGAGGTATAAAACGGGAGAAGCAACCTTATTAGAAAAAGTTGCCGCAGAAACTCAACTGCAGGATATACAGAGTTTACTAAAACAAAATAGTTCAGACCTTAAAATTTACGGCAGTCAGTTTGCGGCGCTTTTAGGAAATGATAAAAAGGTAGACATCTCAGCGCAGTTTCTAATAGAATCACCAAATCTATCTTCTTTAATGGACAGCACGGCAACCGGAACTAATCCGACCCTCTCTTACTTACGTCAGCTGATTGTGGTAGCCGATGGTAAGCGGAAAGTAGAAACAGCAAAAGCACTTCCTGATCTCAATGTCAGTTACTTTAACCAATCATTAACAGGTTTCCAAAACGTAAACGGGAACGAAGTTTTCTATGGCAGGAATAAGCGATTTCAAAGCGTTCAGATTGGGCTGACTATTCCGGTATTTTTTGGCGCCTATTCTGCAAAAGCTAAAGCTGCGTCCATAGGTACGTCAATCGCCAAAAATGACCTGAATGTACAACAACGTAATTTCACAAGCCAATACCAACAAGCCATTCAAAATTATTTAAAAAGTAAAGACAGGTACACCTACTTCGTCAACTCGGCACTTGTGAATGCGGTGTTGATTTTGAAGAACAGCAGACTTGCTTACCAGAACGGGGAAATTGGTTATTCAGAACATCTATTAAATCTTAAGCAGGTGAATGCGATCAAGGAAAGCCACATATTCGCACTGCTTGAGCTTTACCAAAGTATTAACAGAATTGAGTTTTTAAACGGCTATCCTACAACCCTATAAATCAGACAACATGAAATTAAAATATAATAATTTTGCTGGATTACTTTTTGCCCTCTTCCTACTCTCTTGCGGAAGTCCACAAAAGAAACAAGAAACAGAGGTTCATGAAGAAAAGCAGCAGCATGAAGAAACTGACCATGTTTCTCTTACACCTGAGCAATACGAGGTAGCTGGGATTAAACTTGGAGCGCTGGAGACAAGGACATTAAGTGGCACAATTAAAGTAAATGGTCTTCTTGACCTCCCACCAAAAAACTTAGTATCTATTTCTACTCCTCTGGAAGGTATCGTAAAGAGTACGGAAATGCTGCAGGGAATGCGGGTTAAAAAGGGAACGGTTGTGGCTACTATTCAAAATCCGGAATTTATTCAGATGCAGCAAGACTTTCTGGATTACAAGAGTCAGCTAGACTTTTTAAAGCAAGAGTTATCGAGGCAAGAAGAATTGTCTGTAGAGAATGTGAATTCAAAAAAGGCTGTTCAGAAAGCCAGGAGCGAGTACAATAGTGTAAGTGCAAGACTGCTGGGTCAGCGAACACGGCTTTCCCTTTTAAATATCAACTTCTCCGCACTGGAGAATGGAAGAATCTCAAAGACTTTCAACCTCTACGCGCCGATAACAGGTTATGTGACCCAAGTCAATACCAATACAGGAGCCTTTGCCAGTACAAAGGATATGCTTTTCAAAATTGCGGATACTGAGCACCTTCATGCAGAACTGACAGTGTTTGAGAAAGATGTTCCTAAATTGAAGATAGGACAGAAGGTAAAGTTTACACTTGCGAATGAGGAAACTGAAAGACTAGCCACCGTATTTCTAATTGGAAGGGAAATTAGCAAAGAGCGCACGGTGCAGATCCATTGCCACCTGGATAAAGAAGACAGGCAGCTTATTCCAGGGATGTATCTCAAAGCTTATGTGGAAAGCGGCTCTAATAAGGTGACGGCACTGCCCGAGCAAGCTATTGTTGAATTTGAAGGCAAGAAATACGTTTTTATTCAGTTATCTGAAGGAGATAAAGCAAAGAAAAGACTGTATGAATTTCAAATGATGGAAGTTCAAACGGGTATCACAGAAAATGGTTACAGCCAGGTTTCGATAGCTGATAGGGATCGCAACATTGTTATTAAAGGGGCATACGACCTTTTAAGCAAAGTTAAAAATGCGGAAGAAGGACATGCACATTAAACGGCTATTTCAACATTGATTCATAAAAGGGCTTAAGTTGTTGCGCAAGAATTAGGTGATCTTCTACACTGGGATGACCACCACAGCCATGGGCTGCAATTGGAGTAAAGTAGAATGTCCGAACCGGTTTATCAGAAGGGTAGGAAAGATTGATCTGATTCTTAATTGAGGTAAGGCATTCTTCTAGCACCTTACCTGAGGCACCGCTGATCATGGGGCTGCTGATTAAGGCAATTTTTGCTTTTGGATATTTGGACTTTATTTGCTTGACGAAGCTAAGATAACTTTCAATAAATACCTTTTGATCGAAGGCCGCTCTTGGCGTTTTGCCATCACCTTTGCTGAGGTCATTTGTTCCAAGTGCTATGCTTACAATAGTTGGCTTATAGGTGCTGAAGTCCCACTTTTGAGTATTATCAAGCTTAAAATCAATGTTTTCGTAAACTTGAGGCATGGCTGGGCCATCCATATTCCAGGTTCTGTAAATACCGATTCCACTTACGCTGCTTAACAAATAGTTCAACCCGAGCGACCGTGCCACTCTCGGACCATAGGCCATGTAGGCATTGTGCTGATCATGATACTCGCCTGTACCACAAGGTATTTCAGATGGATCTGCCGCAGCACCGCAAGTTATGCTATTGCCAATGAATTCTATTAATGGAGCGTTAGCATTCTTGTTTGGTTTAACATGACTGGCAACTATTTTCAATACTAAAATACCGCCCGTATGAGCCTCAGTAGTTTTAAATACCCTAACAGTATGTGCAGCAGACGATTCAGTGGATATCACGATTGGGCCATTTGAATTACCTTCAACACGCAAACGTTTCTGATAACTACCGTCCAGCTCGTATTGAATATAGTTGTGTGCTTTTTTGTCTTTCAGCGAAAAGTAAATCTCGCATTTATTCCCTTTAAACTTAAATTCAAAACTTGCAGCGGAGCTGACTAGCTCCAGCTGTTTTTGATCATTAATCAGGGTTCTCCCAAGGGGTTTGAGTTTATCCGCATAGAGCGTATCTGCGAGCAATGAATTACTTGCGGCACTACTAATCTGAGCGCAGAAAATTAAAGCGTAGAATAGCAAAAAGGTCTTGAAACGCATCTGGTTGGATTTTATTTATTCCAGGCAATAATAGGCAGTAAATTGTTGTAAACAAAAAAACTGATCTTTTACCAGACGCAGTCCTTCTTATTTGTTCAAGACAATTTAAAAAGGCACCATAAAATATTTAAGCTTACGCTGGTCAGATTTCAATCCAAACTTTTATTTGATTCATTCCGCATATTATGATCTCACAGCCCAGGAACAGATTGATATTCTAAAGGAATATGGTATTAACATAGAGACCATGAAAGCGGAGAACTTCGGCCATATTGCACTGCTGCTCTACACGCTATTTCCGTTTAGGACATGCCTTGCTCAGGCTCCAACCAAATCGCCGAAATGCAGTTTGATATGAGGGCAACCACTGCACTCCGGTATGCTAAAGAGAACAAAATGAATACCCTTCTGCATACTGGTAGAGACAAGTCTCCCTTCTGGCAAAAACCGTTTATTGTGTACGACTTTAAAAGCAATAAGATCATCATCAAAGGACTCTGCGCTCATGGCAGTGATGAAAGAAGTACTCCTTTTAAAATTTTCTATGGTAATAAGATCCATAACAATTGTACTTCGCTGGGAAAATACAAATAAGGCGCACGCGCCTAGAGCAATTGGGGTATTCATGCACATTAAAAGATGCACAGACTAGACAGCATCAATAGCAATTCTTACAAAAGAGTGGCTTTGCTGCATTCTTATTCTCCTGTTCCTTAATATAAGTCCTATCCTCAAGGCCTACTTTGCATAAGTCAGGGATACCCGGTTATTGCAGACCTCACCATAATTGAAATAAATCGCCTGATTAAAACGGGTGCAAAAAATATGATTCTTTGGATTTATAGTTAGAAGCCCTTATCAGAGTTAAATTTTTCACAGCAGAACATTTATTTGTACTTTGTTCAGCAAAATCAAGCTATAAACTAAAAATACTTATGAGATTTCCCCTTGTCTCCTGCATCATACTCCTGCTTCAAATCAACCTCGCTTTCTCCCAACAATATAAATTGAAAGTTCAAAACCTGAGTTGCGAATATCTGACTAATCCAATAGCGATCGAAAACCTGCAGCCCAAACTGAGCTGGCAACTCAAATCTAAAGCAAAAGCCATAGACCAGAAGACGTACAGTATACTGGTTGCCAGTAGTCCGGCACTATTAGAACAAAACAAAGGTGACTATTGGCGCAGTGGCAAAGTTAATTCGGGTAACTCTACGCACATCGTTTACCAAGGGAAAGCGCTAAACTCAAGAGTTAAACTATACTGGAAAGTTAAGGTTTGGGATGAACAAGGTAAAAGTTCCGACTGGAGTCCGGTAAATGAATGGTCCATGGGCTTACTGCAGCCTGCCGATTGGAAGGGTAAATGGATTGGTGCCTTCAAAGACCCTTACCCGGATTCAGCCATAACCTATCCATCTCCATTTTTCCGTAAAGAGTTTATGCTAACAAAAGCGGTTAGAAAAGCAACCGTGCACATTAGTGGATTAGGTTTCTATGAACTGCAGTTAAACGGCAAGAAAGTAGGAGATCAAGTGCTGGCCCCAGCGGTCGCCAATTATGACCAGCGACCTTTGAGACACCTTCTTTACCCTTACGACGACCAGAGTACACAGCGTGTTCTTTACAACAGCTTTGATGTCAAAAGCTATTTGAACACGACAAATAACGCCATAGGCATTCAGCTTGGAAACGGATGGTACAATCAAAGGGATCGCAGAGTGGAGGGTGACATGTGGTATGACGTTCCAAAATTAATCTTCCAACTGGAATTAATTTATACCGATGGAAGTACTAAGATTATAAGTTCGGATGCGAGTTGGAAGACAAGCAGTGGACCATTACTACACGATGGCATTTTTACTGGAGAAAAGTATGACGCAAGATTAGCATTTGGTAACTGGGCGCAAACTGGCTATAAAGATTCACAATGGAAGCCGGCAATTTTAGTACGCGCTCCTTCTGGAAAATTACATTCACAAACGGCACCGTTCGACAAGGTGACCAGAACGCTAAAACCAACATTTGGAGGCAAAGTAAAGGATTCCGTTTACCTGTATCATTTAGATGAAACCGTTGCCGGATGGGCATCAATTGCTATAAAAGGTAAAGCCGGAAGTCGCCTTAAAATAAGGTATATCAGTGAAGAGGGTGAAGATTATGGACAGTACGACACCTACATATTAAAAGGTGGAGCGTTGGAGCATTGGGAACCAAAGTTCACATGGCATGCTTTCAGAAAGCTAGAAGTAATTTCTACAGATATTTCGCTTAATCAAGAGAACTTGGTGGTTAAAGACGTTCACACTGAGGTAGCTAGTCAAGGAAGTTTTGAATGCTCGAACCCCTTTTTCAATCAGATTAATGCTGCATATCTACGCACGCAAAGAGCAAACTTCCATGGCAGTGTAAGCAGCGATTGTCCGCATCGCGAAAGATTAGGGTATACAGGAGATGGGCAGACGAACATGGAAAGTGCACTTTATTCGTTCGACATGACTCAATTCTACCAGAAATGGTTAAAGGATATTGACAATGCAAGAAATAGGAACACGGGCTTTGTAACTCACACGGCGCCTTTTGGCGGTGGTGGTGGCGGTCCTGCTTGGGGCTCAGCTTATGTGATTATGCCTTGGTTGTACTATTCCTACTATGGTGACCGCAGCATATTGGAACAACATTATATCGGCATGAAACAATGGGCCGAGTATCTGGGAACACGTTTGGATGAGAAAGGATTGGTTAGCAAGGAGGAGCCCAAAGGCTGGTGCCTTGGTGATTGGTGCACCCCTACTCAGATTCAAATTCCAGAGACTTTAGTAAATACTGCCTATTTTTATTACGTTACAGATATAATGGCAAAGGTTGCAAAATCGATTGGTAAAACCGACGACTGCCAAACCTTCGTCAATGTTGGTAAAAAGATTAAGGCTGACTTCAATAGGGCTTACTACAACTCTGCCAAGTCATCTTACTGGGAAGGCCGACAAGGAGCAGATGTATTCGCGCTGGCTTTCGGATTAACATCAGATAAAAATTACAATCCAGTTTTCAATTCTCTATTGGAACACCTGAAAGCAACAAACTATCATTTTGATACGGGTATTTTAGGAACCCCGCTACTATTAAAAGTGCTTGCCCAAAACGGCAGGCACGACATTATCTATAAAATCATGAACCAGAAAGACTTTCCAAGTTTTGGATATCTGTTGGATAGCAAAAACAGTACACTTTGGGAAACATGGAATGGTGATGGCTCTAAATCTCATCCAATGTTTGGAAGCGTGATAGAGTGGTTTTACTCTGGTATTGCTGGGATCAAGGTTGACCCTTCAAGTCCAGGGATGCAACATTTTATTATAGCACCGCAGAATCTTGCAGATCTTACCTATTGCAGATCATCCTATAACAACCTATATGGAAAGATCCGCTCTGAATGGAAACGCAATGAACCAGGCAAGTTCCAAATCCTGATTGAGATTCCTGAGAACAGCTCCGCCACATTTGTGCTACCTAAGGGTAAGCAGAAGATTATAAACAACAGCGGCCAACCATATGCCGTTAACAAAAAAGGCAATGCTTATCAAGCTGAATTTAAGTCTGGGATATATGAATTTGAAATGCTTTAAGACTTTATACGGGTATCATCTCATCATTATGTAGAGATGAGCTACATTATCTTCTTTTTATCGATTATACCAATCTACTGATATTCAGGTCTGTGCTAAAAAAGTACTGGTTCGGCACAATTATGAAGCATAGCCTAAACATAATCAACAAGAATATCAACCATTTAAATTATACGGTTATGAAAAAGATCATCTTATCAGCAGCATTTTTAGCTATCGCAGGTTTAACAACAGCAAAAGCAACCGAAATTAACAACCCAACCGCATATGTGGTTCGACAAGATAGCACTATAAAAACACCAGTTGCATTTAAAGATTTACCAGACTCAGTAAAGGCAACTTTAGCATCCGAACCAGTAAAAGCCTGGCTCCCGACTGCAGCATTCTTAGTAACGAATGCTGATAAAACAAGTTACTACCAAGTAGATGTGAAGAAAGAAGAAGAAATAAAATCTTTAAAAATCACAGCCGATGGTAAAATCATCGAGTAATATTAGTCAATCGTTACTATTTAATCAAAAAGCCTAAGCGAACAGCTTCCAAGCTCCTTTACGAGGTTGTTGATCATTTGGCCTCCACTATTCCACCGTTTTAAGCGATTAACCGTCTGAATTTCAAATCTTTCTTTGATTTCGCCGTTCTGCTGGTAGTAGTCAGGCATTTTGTCTTTCATGGCTTCATGAATCTCTTGTAGCGGGCCGCTTATCATAAGTTCAGGATCAGATTTTACCAGTTCCGCGAAAGCATCTGCTGTACTGGCTGAGTAATACGGACAATCCCAATCGTGACGATATGGGTCATCACCTTTCACATTTACTTTTTGTAAAGGATGAGAAAGATCCTCGACGATCTCAGCTATTGCATTTCCAAATACATTGGAATATTCCGTGATGAAATGATTCCACCAACGCGGATGATGAGGCAATGCTTTGAGCAAAGTGTCACAAACCATGACTCGGGTTGGGAAGTCCGGATTAACTGGATCCATGATCACCAAAGAAGTGCCATAGTGCCCTTCCATTATTGAGTGTCTGCTACAAACCACAAAGAATTGTAATTTCACAACGCCACTTTGATGCATGGAAGCAGTTATCTCTTTTATCTCCTGTAAGCGTTCTTCCAGAAACCCGCGCTTGAAAAAGACATGGAGATTGCCTTCAGATTTTGCTATGCAACGTCTGCTATTTTCATCAAAAACACTTCCATTGGCCGGCATACTTGTAAAATGATTCCCACTATTGTAGCGAAGTTCTTCTGAATCGATTGGATAGGTGTTTTTGTCTGCAGTATCGCCTGCTTCAGTTTGCTTATTCGGTTGAACTGAACGAAATGGAACATGCATCTCCTCACTGTCCATTCTGCGGCCAAGGTTATAGATTCGCTGTTCCGAAGGCGCTAAAAGCGGATCTCCATTGATTGGATCAAAATAAACATCTTTAACGTCCCTCGCAAGATGGCCCGCAACCCTCAAATTTTCTAATAACTTTTGGACAGGGTGCTGTGTGTTAAGGAAAAAATCCCTTAAAGCATCATTGGCCAAGTACTCTTCCAGCGTCTGATCGAACCGCAGAAGGGTTTGATCTCCGTGTTCGAGGAGCCATGTTCGCAAAAAACGTTGGATTTCTTGCTCAAAAAAGTGATTCGTCGCAATAGCAACCTGCTTAACACGTGAGCATTGATCCATATGGTATGATGATAGAATAATTGTGGGGAATTCGCTATCAAATATAACAGTTGTTTGGGATGAAACGACTAAAAAAAAGAGTTTCGCCGCATTGTTACATCATTTTATTTTTTTTCCCTCATTAATCACCGCTCGGTTAACTTCTTTAACCTTTTCTACATCCATTTTCTCGAAAAGGCGATCATAAGTCAGCAACCCGTTAACCTCATGCTCTACATCTGTGGTTTGGGTGTAAACGGAAACACTTAACCCTCTATATTTCATAAGTTGTTCCACCTGATCCATTAATAAAGTGTATTTATCTGTAAGTGCGGTTTTGGTCGACTGATAATCATAGGCGTTATTTTCAACTGGCCACATATGTCCCCTTACAAACAAACCAACTCCTCCAAATTCACCTAATGATGCTGCTCGTTTCCCATCAGGAACAGAAGCATCATTAGGACCTACATAGATATGTGTATCTACAAAATCACCGTTCCCAGGATCACCATAAGCTTTCTGGTAACCCGGATTGTTATTGAAGCCAGAGTTACCATTAACAAGTCTTGATGGGTCATACTGCTTTACCCAATCCGTAATCTCCCTAACATCAAAAGCTCCCCAATTTTCATTAAAAGGCACCCAGGCGATAATTGAGGGAGAATTATAATGATCATCTATAATGGCTTTGAGCTCCTTACGGAACACTGATCTGTTTGTTGCGGTGTCTTCATGCTGATACCAGATGGCCGGCATATCCTGCCATAAGAGTATTCCTAACTTATCAGCCCAATAATAAAAGCGTTTTGGCTCGGTTTTCATGTGCTTTCTGATCAGATTGAATCCCGCTCTCTTAGTAAACTCCACATCATATTTCAGGGCCTCATCCGTCGGGGCGGTTAAAATACCATCTGGCCAATAGCCTTGATCCAACAATCCCACCTGCATCTCGAATTTACCATTTAGCAATGGTCTGACTACGCCTCCCACTTTCCCAAGCTTTACATCCCGCATTCCAAAATAACTAAGAACTTCATCAGTAAGTCTTCCGGATTTATCTTTCAAACTTAGCTTGAGATCATACAAGAAAGGAGAATCAGGTGACCATAGTTTAGGCTCCACGATAGGAATATAAAATGCTTTCCCACTTTCGCCCTGCACCTGTGAAACGATCCTCTTTCCATCAAGAGCAGAAGCTGTTACGGTGCCCTGATCAGCATCCACAAAGACTTTTAAGCGATTATTTGCCAGATCGGGTAGGATGCGAATATTCTTTATGAAGATTTTGCTAACGGGCTCCAGCCACACTGTTTGCCAGATTCCTGAAGTAAAGGTATAGTCGCCACGTGGCCCATTTTTGCCTGATGGTGTGCGACCGTCATTTAGATCGTGCGCAGCGACAACTAGCATATTCTTACCGGATTTAAGAAACTTAGTTATATTAATGCTAAAGGCATCATAGCCCCCAGCATGAGTGCCTGCTTTTTGTCCGTTAACAAATATGGTTGCATCATGATCTACGGCATCGAAATGAATGATCACATCCTTGCCATTCCATGAAGCGGGAATGGTTACTGCTCTGCGGTACCACATGTTGATTTCCTGTTTCCTTTCGATACCAGAAATCACCGACTCCGGACAATATGGAACCAGAATCTTTTCTGTTGTTCCCTCAAAAGCAATCGGCTGTGTTGGATTTAACGCATCAGCAACCCCCTTACCGCCAACGTAATCCCATTTTCCATTTAAGCACAACCAATCGTTGCGTTGCAATTGTGGGCGTGGATACTCTGGAAATGGGATTACCGATTCCATTGCTTCTTTTGTCCATTTAGTTGGTAGTTTAGGCACCTGAGCAAAAGAATTTTTTATAGCTATACAGCACAAAAACAAACAAAACGCAATCGTGTAAAGATTTTTCATGTTAACAATTTAGATTTCTATTTCATACTTAAGGGAATGTTATATTTGACCCTTACAGCCTTACCTTTCTGCATCCCCGGTTTCCATTTTGGCATTGTTTTCAAGACCCGAACGGCCTCTGCATCTAAGATTGGATGCACAGAGTTGACAACATAAACATCATTTATGCTTCCGTCATTATCTATTACGAAACTCAAATTAATCGTTCCTTTTGGACGCGGATTTAGCCCTTTAGGATAAATAAAGTGACTTGCTATATATTGATAGAAGTTCTGCATTCCGCCTCGATATTCAGGCTGAATGTCAATAATCCCATTTAATACAATATCCTTTCCTTTTTCATCCCAACTCTTCGAAGTAATAACTTTACCGCTTTCGTAGGAGGTAATTGTTTGGGTCATCCCATTTTTATAGAACCAGATAAATTCACCGTCATTAACATTTGGAGCAATAGATTTCAAGGTGCCTGTCATTTGAACCTCGCCTGTATTAAAATAATCGGTTACCGAGAACTTTCCCTCCTCGATCTTAGTGAGTATTCTATAGAAAGAGCTATTTGCTTTCGATGTTTCCTTCCAATTGACATCGTAAAAAAGAGTATCTAGTTTCTGACTATAGCTTTGCAAACTGAAAGTTAAAAGCGTGACTAGAAAGATGATAAAGCGTAAATTCATAGTACTAATATAGCACTCTGCAAAGAAATCTATTATATTTACATGTAAACAATTTAAAAATAACCCTCATGAAGGTTAACCAACAAGACATAATAGCTGAAATCACACCGTCCACCTGTTGTCATCAAAATAAACATCTTTTATGACCAAAACCCTTAATCTTATTGCAATCCGCTGTCTATTCCTCTTTTTTATCCTGTTTGTATTATTTTTTAACAATGGTGCATTTAACTTCCTGGATATCGTTATGCATTATTTTGTTCCACTACAAAAGGCGATGGTATTTTGGGTAGGCGAACATATTCTGCATAGGACTGAACCAATTGACCCTCAGTTTAATGGCAGCGGAGATACCAGTTATTTCTACGTGTTGCTCTTGGTAGTTTTGCTATTATCAATATTAGGGACGATTATTTGGTCGGCCATAGATTATAAACGGTCAAATCATAAGCGCATATTTTATTGGCTTGTTGTGGTATTACGGTATTATGTTGGCTTTATGTTAATCCACTACGCAGTGGCAAAGCTTCACAACGGACAATTCCCCTCGCCGTCAGTTGGTGGTATGTTAACCACCTATGGTGATTCATCCCCTATGGGTTTGGCATGGCGATTTATGGGTTACTCCGATGGCTATAAGCACTTTATGTTCGTGGCAGAAATGATGGGCGCATTGCTCTTATTTAGGAAAACTACTACAATTGGGGCCTTTTTAAGTTTGATGACCTGTCTTAATATTATGCTAATCAACTACTTCTTTGACGTGCCCGTAAAGATGCTGAGCACCGCACTTGTAATCATGTGTTTAATAATCCTCTCTCCTAATATCGTAAGGCTGTTTCGATTCTTTTTTATGGGGATGAATGTTGGCCTGGATCAATTTAATCCTCCTTCCTTTAATGCAAACTGGCAAAGAGTTACGGTAGTTCTGGTTAAGTACGTTGCTATTGTATTTTGCGCTTTGATTCCCTTAGGTGCTAAGTTTTATACAATCGCTACTGATGATAAGGGTGACCTCAAGAAAAGTTTATATGGCGCCTATCGCATATCTAAATTGACCTGGACAGAAGGCACCCCGGCGATAGATAGCCTTTATGTGAGCAAAGGCTGGAATGTAATTGGTTTTGACAGTTACGATAGGGCGATTATTAAGTATGGCGACAATGAAACTATCTATGCTAAGTCTGAGATCCAGCTCGCTACAAAGTCCATGAAGTTCTCTTTTTGGGAGAAACCAGATTCTATCTATAATTTAACTTATGAAAGCCTGAAGAAAGATTCCTTGGTCTTGAAAGGCATTTTACTTGGTAAGCCAGTTGTAATCTCTTTAAAGAGAAAAGAATTTGAACTAACTAAAAGAAAATTTAGGTGGGTCAATGAATATCCATATAATAGATAAATGGAATATTGGACAAAGCAATGAGCAACGCACCTGCGACCATCATAGTTCCCCCGAGAATAATTTGCCAGGTTACCTTTTCTTTCAAAAAAATAATAGAAAGAACAATGGCTATGATTATTGATAAACGTTCTGTGGTCATAACACAAGCATTCTTTTCTATATCTTTCCACTCATGAAACCTACCCCGATAGAACACCACCGACCAGGTAATTGCCAAAATCAACACTGCTTGAATAGCAAAGTCTAAACTTGTTCTTTTAGCCGCCTTAGTAAATATTCTAGGCTGGGGTTTTTTCGGGGCTTCGAATACCAGTGGATAAAAATTATTTATTAAATTTCTTCAGTTGTGTTCTAATGTAAATTCCTGCGGGACTTAGCATGTTTAATGGCCAGCTCCCATTAGCGGAAGCGCCTGGAAGCAGCAGCGCAGTGGTTTCTTTTTTATCGGTTAAGTTCCAGTTGGCGGAACTTAACTTGTGCTTTTCCATCCACATGAACCATGTATCTGTTTTTTGAACATCAAAAACACCATCCCCCGTTGCTTCTCCTACACCCCATTCCGTTACGAAAATTGGTAACCCTAAACTCAGAGCCTCATCTGCCCTGCGCATCAACGCTTCTTGATGATTTGGTTCTGAAGCATAAAAATGAAAAGAGTAAACAATATTTTGGAAACCAGTAAGCGGTTCTTTGGCAACGAGGTCAATATCTTGGTCCCAGTGTGGGCTACCCACCACTATTATATTTTCCGGATCATTCTTGCGGATCTCGGCTACAACCACATCGGCATAATCTTTCACAACCTTCCATTCGACTCTTTCAGGTTCGTTCCATATCTCATAAATTACGTTCGGTACGCCGGCATATTTCTTGCTAATCTTACTAAAAAAAGCCTTTGCACGATCAACATTTACATTTGCGTGGTGGTCATGCCAGTCAATCAGTACATATATTCCCTGCCTGATTGCTTCATCGATCACAGGGATAATTAATTTCTCCTGCCCTTCAGGATCTTTTAGATATCCGCCAGCTGGCTCCACAGCCATAGATACTCGCAATAGGTTGATATTGAAATCTGTTTTCAGCCAACGCAGCACCTCGGGGTTATAATATTTGCTTCCACCCCAAATACTCCATGAAAGGCTTATGCCCCTTAGTTGTGGCGGCTCGCCATTTCGGTCAACCATTTTTCCTCCCGATACTTTCAACGCGCCATGCCGAATTACCGAACTGGAGGTCTGTGATGTAACTGAGAAAGCAGTCCCAATTAAAAGCAGGGTTATGCAAGTAAATCTGCTCGCGTAACAAAATAATCTATTCATCTTTAAAGTATGGTAAAATTTGATGCAATTAAACTAAAATAAAGCATTTAATCTTATTCTATTGCTAAAAAATAGGGACACAAATGTTAAGAGATCTATCAGGGAATTTTTGTTTAAGTCGATCGATCGTCAGCCGTAACATTTAAAACAACAACAAAAATAATCTGGCACCAAGCATAATTTGACCAAATGCAGACAAAACATTAATATTGTGATATGGATTCAAACCGCTTCATTCCGATCGAAGAACAGTTTAAGGTCATGGCAGATACTGCTCCGGTACTGATCTGGATATCAGGAACTGATAAGCTCTGCTATTTTTTCAACCAGGGATGGCTTGGCTTTACGGGACGAACAATGGAACAGGAGTATGACAACGGTTGGGCAGAAGGCGTCCATCCAGAAGATTTTGATCGCTGCTTTGAGATTTACAACTCCAGTTTCGATGCACGGAAGCCGTTCAGGATGGAATATCGCCTAAAAAGATATGATGGGATTTACCGCTGGCTACTTGATAACGGCGTGCCAAGGTACGCCGCGGACGGTAGTTTTGCAGGATATATTGGCTCTTGCATCGATATCGATGAGCTGCTAACCACCCAGCGTGTAGCCGAACATTACATCAGTGCTGAAGCACTCAAGAAAGAAAAGGCGCTCAATCAGGAATTGCTTCGCTCCAATGACCAGCTCAGCAAAGCCAAAAAAGGGCTTTTGGATCTTAACGACCAGCTGGAATTGATCGTAGAAAAGCGTACGTCGGAACTTTCCCAAAGCGAATCACGCTTCCGTTACCTCATCCAAGGGGCACCAGTGGCAATTAGTACCCTTAAAGGTCGGGAACTTGTTATCGAATCCGCCAATGAATTGATGCTCAAGGTTTGGGGGAAATCAAGCGATATCATCGGAAAGAGGCTGATCGATGCCCTCCCCGAAATCAAAGACCAGCCCTTTCACGAATTGCTGGACAGGGTATACACTTCGGGAGAACCCTTCTACGGAAACGAGGTATTGGCGCAGCTGGAACACGAGGGAACTCGAAAGGAATCCTATTTCAATTTCATATTCAAACCTTTACAGAATAGTAGCGGGCAGACCGATGCAATCATCGTAATAGCCACCAAAGTGTCTGAGCAGATACATGCAAGGAAAAAACTTGAATCAATTGGCAAACGCATGTACAGCATGGTTATGACCGCACCCATCGCCATGACCGTACTAAGAAGCCATGAGCTATATATAGAAATTGTCAACCAGCCAATGCTCCATCGCTGGGACAAAAAAAACGAACAAGTGACCGAAAGACCTCTACTGGAAGTTTTTCCTGAACTTATGAATACCAGTTATCCAGCATTGCTTCAAGGAGTCTTTGATACAGGAATACCTGTAAAAATAGCTGAAGTCCGTTCGCCACACTTGCACCGTGAAGAATACATTGATTTTTCATATGAACCAATCCATAACAGCGACGGACTTGTGGAGGCGATCCTGGTGACCGTGAACGACATTACCGAGCAGGTGATGAACAGAAAACAATTGGAGATCAGCGAACAGCAGGCTCAGGCAATGAATGAGGAACTCACCGCTATCAACGAAGAATTGAATTCATCTAATGACGAAACCATGGCGGCTATCGAAAATCTCAAGCTCATGCAAGTCGCTCTTGAAGAAAAGATCGAACTCATTGAGGCCAACGAAAAGCAATTCAGGTTTATACTCAACGCGATTCCCCAACAGGTATGGACCGCTTCACCAGATGGAGCACTTGACTATGTCAATGAAATGGTCTGCAATGATTTTGGATATAGCAACCAACAGATCGTTGGCCATGGTTGGAAGGAGTTTATTCATCCTGATGACCTTCCAGGATGCCTTGAGAAATGGACGAATTCACTTCAGACGGCGAGCGAATACATGGTCGAGTTCCGCCTTAAGTTTGCTGATGGCAGCTATCACTGGCACCTGGGACGCGCCTTGCCACTGATGGAAGCCAACTTGCCAACATTATGGCTGGGTACCAATACCAATATCGAAACACAAAAAAAGAACGAGCAGCAGAAGGACGAATTCATCTCCATTGCAAGCCATGAACTAAAGACACCTCTGACTAGTATAAAGGCATACACCCAGCTGATGGCACGTGCTAATAGAGACCCCAAGCTGGACGACCTGCTCAAGAAGTCTTCAGGTCAGGTGGCCAACCTGAACAAGCTGATTACCGAGCTTTTGGACGTAACCAAGATCAATGCCGGAAAGATGACCTACGATATGTCTACATTTGATTTCGGTCAGATGGTCGAAGAAAGTGTGGAAGGAATGCAGCATATCTCTTTGAGCCACGAACTGATCATCGTAGATTGTCAAAGATAGCAAGGGAATGGTTAGTTTCGCAAATACATTGAAATAGGCCTTTCGTAGCACATTCTTATTATACTGAACGGAAAGACTTAACTTAATATTAACAAAGAACAACTCGTTTATTCATTTTACAAGCCTAATATAGCTCTCGATAATTAAACTAAAATATTCCATGAAAAGGATATTGCTTTCCGTTCTAATCGGCTTAGGATTAAATGCGTCTGCGCAGCAAACTGCTCAACCATTTTTATACACCGTTAATTCCCTTACCGGCCAAGAGCCATACTGGAACCTACATTATTCCGGAAGCTATGGAGAACGTACTTCTGGTCAGTTTGGCTATGATGGCATGGGCCAACAGTTTGGTGTCAAGGGCTATCTTGGCAACCGCTTTACTTTGTATGCAACAGCATCGGTAGGCTTCGCTAATAGAGGTGGAGTGGCTTCTGCCCAACAAGCAGAAGTGCTACGTGATCTAATTGGCGGTGGAAAGATCTCTGAAGGATTCAGGCTTGGTGTCGGCGTAGGGGCAAGTCGCGATTGGTCGAATGTGAAGTCTGCCATCAGCAGGATCGTTTTGTCTTTTGATCAATCTAAATGGCGGGCGACGGGTAATCTCAGGTTTGAGAAAGCGTTCGACAGCGAAAGAGATAAACTCGACTTCATAAGTAGCTTAGGTTTTCAGTACCGCTTGTCACCGGCCTTGTTTATAGGCCTGGAAGCAGTCGGTCAGGACCTGGAAGGATTTTGGGAGGCAGATGAAGCAGAAGGCGGCGCAAAACTAATGGTTGGCCCTTCTTTGAACATTTCCCCATCAAATTCGAAGCTGTCATTTTCGTTATCAGGCGGACCAGTGTTCTACGCCACAAGAAGTAACATCATACCTTCCGATGCAATCCGCGAACTTGGTGCTACCACCAACGGATATTCGTTTAGGGCATTGGTTAATTTTAATCTTTTCAAATAACTAGAAATGAAACAAGTATTTCTTTTAATCACTATAACTTTTATTTGGGTTGGACGAACCTCCGCTCAGTGGCCGGGAAAAACAGATCAAGCGAGTCAGATCTTACTTCCCAATGGATGGAAATTAAGTCCGGCAGGCCGCTCGATTCCACTAGGAGACTTGCCGCTAAACCTCCAGCTGAGTCCATCAGGCAGTTTTTTGGCAATAACTAATAATGGACAAAGTACACAATCACTGCAATTGGTTGATCCAAAAACAGAGCGAATATTGGACGAACGCGCATTGTCCAAATCCTGGTATGGATTGGCGTTTAGCAAGAATGAACAGCATTTATATGCCTCAGGTGGAAATGACAACTGGATCCTTGATTTTAAAATCAAGAATAGGTTGCTTGGCACTTGTGACACTATAAAACTCGGGCCCGTATGGCCAAAAGGTAAGATTAGTCCGGCCGGTATCGTGGTTAACAAATCTAATAGCAAGCTTTACACAGTAACAAAAGAAGACAGCACCCTTTACATCATTAATCCTGGGGAGAAAAAGATTCTCCATAAAGTTCAGCTCCCTGCCATAGCGTACAGCTGTGTGCTCTCCGTGGATGAAAGCAAACTTTATGTTTCCTTATGGGGAGGCAAAGGTGTAGCAGTAGTTAATCTCGGTACTAATAAAATCGTAAAAATCATCCCCGTAGGCGATCACCCTAACGAGTTGCTGCTCAACAATAAAGGAAATATTCTTTTTGTTGCCAATGCCAATGACAACACGGTATCGGTGATAAACACAATAGCTGGAAAGGTAACAGAAACTATTGCAACAACTCTTTACGCCACTCAGCTGACAGGATCTACGACTAATGGTCTAGCCTTAAGTGCCAATGAAAAAAGCTTGTACATTGCGAATGCCGACAACAATTGCTTGGCGGTATTTGATGTAAGTAAACCAGGTAGCAGTTTGAGTCAAGGCTTTATTCCGGTTGGTTGGTACCCTACCAGTGTTAAAACATTTGGAAACAAAATATTTGTCAGCAATGGCAAAGGCAATACGTCACTTCCAAATCCTAAAGGACCGCAGCCAATTTCTAAGGTCGATAATAGCGGCTATCACATGGGAAGCACAGCTAATAATAGACTAGAATATATCGCGGGTCTCTTTAAGGGTAGCTTATCATTCATCACTGTTCCAAAACCAGAGGAGTTGAAGACTTACACCAAACAGGTATACGCCAATACGCCTTTCAATGATAAAAAAACCATTGTTGCTGACGGAGAAGCTGGAAACCCAATACCTCGTAGAGCAGGAGAGAAGTCCCCTATCAAACATGTTTTCTATATTATCAAAGAAAACCGAACCTATGATCAGGTTTTAGGCGACCTAACCAATGGCAATGGGGATTCTTCATTATGCCTGTTTGGCAGAAAGATTACACCAAACCAGCATGCACTTGCAGAGAATTTCGTACTGCTAGATAATTTTTATGTTGATGCCGAGGTAAGCGCAGATGGGCACAATTGGAGTATGGCAGCGTATGCCACAGATGTAGTTGAAAAATCTTGGCCCACAAGCTATGGTGCTCGTGGTGGCTCTACAACTTTCGAGGGCGGCCGGCCAGTGACCTATCCGAAGGGTGGATTTATTTGGGACTATTGCCTGCGGGCAGGAGTCTCATACCGAAGTTACGGTGAATTTGGTTCCTATGCCAAAGCTAACATTAAGTCACTGCAAGGGCATATGTGCCCGAACTCTCCAGGATTTGACATGGACATTACCGACCAAGTGAGGGCAGATGCCTGGGAACACGACTTCGATTCGCTGTTGAATACTGGTTCGGTTCCACAATTTAATACAATCAGGATCTCTAACGATCATACCAGCGGTCAGAAAAAAGGTAAAGTGTCACCTCAGGCCGCTGTGGCGGATAATGATCTTGCGGTTGGCCGAATCATTGAACACCTTTCGCATAGTCCAGTTTGGAAAGAATCGGTAGTATTTATTCTGGAAGATGATGCGCAAAACGGTCCCGACCATGTCGATGCGCACCGTTCACCGGCCTATGTAATTGGCCCATATGTCAAAAGAAATGCTGCAGTCCATACCATGTACTCTACATCAGGTTTCTTAAGAACAATGGAGCTGATACTCGGACTACCACCAATGAGCCAATATGATGCAGGTGCAATGCCGCTGTTTGAATGTTTTACTAATAAGCCAGATTTTACGCCATTTACATTGAAACAACCAATGATAAACCTGGATACTCGAAATGTGGCAGTAAATGAAAGCAGTCGGCGGTCAGAGCTTTTTAACTTTGCGAAGGAAGATTCTGCCCCTGATCTAGACCTAAATGAAGTAGTCTGGAAATCGGTCAAGGGCGAGCATAGCATCATGCCTGCGCCTAAGCGAAGTGCATTTGTGATTTTGGAAAAGAAAAAGAAAGATGACGATGATTAATGAGCTTTGGCTTACACAGTCACAAAAATCGCTTCAAAGTAACACCCCTAAACCCGTACTATTTGGTAATCTCAATGCAGACTATGTGGTCAGGAATACCTATTGACATTATAGCGGTATTTTGATAAACTTTTAATGGGCTTGTCCCGTTCCCGTCGGGCATGTAATTAAAACTCGGACGATAGATTTTAACCTGTTTCGCCTTTGCTTTAAGCGCAAGTTGAATCGTGAGTTCAGGGTTGTTGATGTCCCGGTAGTCGTTGTTCTTTGAACCTCCCTCTGAGCCATTAACTCCTCGCCAGATCAATAACAGTAGCCTGCGGTCGCTCTTTTGAAACAATTGGTACTGGATATCTCCCAGGTTTCCTGTTAATGAGAATTCAAGAGTTTCGGGCTCGAAGTCGCTATTGGTGTCACGCATCAGGGAAATGAAATTTTTTAATGCTGTGTATTGCAGACGCGGCGAACCATCTGTATTGAGTAAGCCAAAGTCCTCCGAATTATTGATGAGCTGATAAAAATAGATTTTAGGAATGTCTGCCTTTAATCGTGATAATACCAAACGGGGGGCATATTTTGCAGCTGTTCTTTCCGATACAGCAGGATGTCCATCGGCCCCCTCGCTCATTTTATAACCTGATTCAGTTTCTATGATGGGCTGATCCGCCGAAATTGTTTTATAACGCGATATCGCCTCATTGAACCCGATTCCCCATCCTCCTCCTACCGGGCTTTCGGGATAAAGACCACTATAGGCATGAAGGTTACCCATGTCCATTTGTGTAGCAGCATTTTTGCATACCGCAGCAAAATCAAGCGCACTATTTCTGGTATTGGCAAAAGATGGCCCAAGTAAGGGAATAGATTTGGTAACTGGATTTTCCTTAAACATACTTTTGAACCTTATTACATAGTTACACAATTTCAGCCAGTCCCTATTCCAGCCGATGTCGCGTTCATTGGCGGGCTCTAGAAATTCGACAACGGATTTACCTGGAATGAGCTGATTGAGCCTGATGGTTTCATTTCGACCTTGCTCCAGTTCATTGCCGTTATCACCACCAATCAGCAACAACCTAATTCCGTAATCATGAGCCAAATTCATGTACCTGGCATTTATTTTCTCATTGCCAAAGTGATCGCGGATATGTTTTGTGCCCAGCTCAATCAGTCTCGGCTTGATGATGTCCTGGTAATGCAGGTCATATACCGATCCCAGGTAATTCAAATGCGTATTCACACCAACTGCATCCGCCGCCAAATTGCTTTTAACGGCCTTTAATGATTTAAATTTTAAAGTCGTTTCACCTTGAGCCTGACTATTTAGCGGTATGCTGCAAAAAAAAAGAAAAATGACGCGGATAATTTTTAGCATAAAAAAGACTGGTTGGAATCTACTTCTCTCTAAAGCTAATCAATATTATTATTTTACAATTTCATATCTTGCTTCAATACCTTATACGATCTCATAATTGCCGTACTGGGCCACTAGAATGGTTAGATAAATTTTATAAGCAGTCCAACGACGGCAGCTACCCCGATAATATATGGTTCCTGTAATTTCTTGATGTAAACCAATGCCCCTAATGCTGTTATTGCAATTAAGGCTGTCCAAATATCGTTAATAGAGCGTATCCCTATGACAATAACCGAACCGACGAGCGCTCCAATTACGGCAGCTGTTATTCCTTCTACAAAAGCCTTTATGCTGACGTTTTTGGCAATCTTCTTAAACGAAGGCGCAAGGGCTACCGTAAAAATATAGCAAGGGAGAAAAGTGGACAGTGCGGCAACACAAGCTCCAGGAAAGCCCGCAATAAGGTAACCAATAAAGCCTACAGTAATGACAACAGGACCTGGAGTAATCATTGCGACCGCCACAGAGTCGACAAACTGGTGCTCTGTTAGCCATCCAAATTCCTTAACTACCCCACCATGCAGGAATGGTACAATAGCCAGCCCACTCCCGAAAACAAATGCCCCCGCTTTAGCAAAGAACCATCCAATTCCTTGTAAGGTATTTCCATCATAGTTCCAAAACCCTAACCCAACCAATAACCCTACTGAAAGTGAACTCGGTTTCTTGATCAATTTCGGTGGTGCCTTGATCATCATATATGTTATTCCGCAGCTAATAAATAGCAGGATCTCCTCCCTTTCTGTAACGACGGTAATGACAATACCAGTAATATAAAAGAGCCAGAGGAGCCATTTTGATCTCATGGCTGACCACTCCAGTTTACTGATGGATTTAATGGTCAATCTATAAGCGCTCATAGCAATGATTCCAATCACTGCAGCACCTACTCCATAGAAAACAGCCTGCATCCAGGCAAGGCCGCCATAAAGTTGATAGGCCATTCCAAGTACGACAACCATAATAAATGAAGGGAGTACAAAGGCAATTCCGGCCAGCGTCGCACCCAAAAGACCATGATGTACAAAACCGATGTAGATGCCAAGTTGCGCTGCTAGAGGCCCGGGTGCTAACTGAGCAAGTGCCAGTCCCTCGTTATATTCTTCATCAGTTAACCACTTTTTGTTCTCTACCAAATCACGGTACATATAACCCACAAGCGCTACAGGACCACCGAATCCCCAAGTACCCAATTTTAGGAAATAAATACTAAGCACCCTTAAACTGTATGATGATTGTGAATGAGTGTAAATTTGGTTTGCTTTGCTAGTGATATTTTTATTCATGAGTCAAATCTTTTGTCCTACAATACTCGACATTAGAAATCCTCTGAAATTGTACGGATTTAACTGTTATGTATTCTTTTTACCTTTTTGCATCGCTTTTCTAAAAACTGATGGATTTTCGCCCAGCTGCTTTTTAAATATTCTATTGAAATGGCTTTGGTCAGAGAAACCTGTCAGGTATGCTATTTCGGTTAGTGAATAGGTCGAGGATTCCATCAGACTTACTGCTTTCTCGATACGCATCTTCCGGATATATTCGCCAAAAGAGAGGTTGTCGAAATATTTCGAGAACTCTCTTGAAAGGTAGGCTGGATTAATGTCCAACGAATCCGATGCCTGTTGTAGGCTTATGCTCATATTAGTGTCCGTTTGGTCCTGGATCATTTCTTTCAGTTCCCTTGTCCATTCCGGAGCTTTTTTGAAACTGGATTTAAGGTAACGGTTATATACATCAAGCAATAAATGCTCTACCGGGGACTGGGTGTGCTTTTGCTTCTGAAGGTGCTTTGCCCAGGTATAGAGTCCGTCGTAAACCGTCATGCCGATTTCTAACAAATCATGATCATTCGAGATGTTTCTGGAAAGGCCAAGGAAGATCGCAGACAGTCCGGCTGCCTGTGGGGCAAAGTCGAGCCGGTCTGTATCTGCACCACGGATTATTGCCGCCATTCGGTCGAGGGCTATATCCTTCAGCCTATGCTTCTTTAAGAAATAGTCAAAAGTACACTGATCATTATAATGGCTGTATTCGACCCCAGGAAGGTCAAAGGGAATAGCTCCAATTTTTTCAGCTGTAGAAATCACCTGTTCAAAAGGAACATAGATGATTTGTGCACCCGGATCTATGAACCGCTTTATAAGCCAAGGGCAGGCGATACGGTCAATCTTTGGTCTATCACGGGTAATCCATTTCATTTTATGTCGTATAACTTACTCGCTAAAGTTAGTGAATGGCCACCATTTTATATTTATGTTTTAGAATTTCAGTTGTATAAACACCGATACAAGTCTCGAGCTATTTTACGAATAAAAATAACTGCTGACAACAATAAAAAAGCTCATAAAGAGGACCTAGTTTTAATAGAACCGTTATAGCTGACCTGTCTATAAAAAAAGAAATATTGAAAACAATATAATTAATGAAGCAAGAAGAACTATCCGAATTAACAGATCAAGAACTCTTAGAGGAAACAAAAAAGATAAAATCAGCTTCCATGATTATTGCTGTATTTATTGGAGTAATGATTGAAATTGTAACTTACTGTATCGTAAAAAACACATTTGGATTTCTTTCGCTAATCACTTTTTTTGCATATTGTGGCAATTAAAAATTCAAAAAACAATGAGGACTTGGAGAAACTTTTAAAGGAACGAAATTTGAAGTAATAACTTTAAAATAGGTAGGTACGGGACTTGAAAAAGTCGGCCAAACTGAAGTCGAGGCCAAAACCCAACAGCGAATAAAACCACACGCCAACACCAAAAAATCAAAGCAAATTTTTATAACTTTTGACTTTAAAAAGGGTATATGACAAGACCGGCGCAGTAAAAAAAAGTGAGATCAATTGAAATCACGGCTATCAACTTCAGCAAGTCTTCAGAATTAAGTTGGATATTTACGTTATGAAGTTGCTAATCGTTGAAGATGAGGAAAGCCTTAGAAGGAGCATCTTGCAGTATTTAACCGCAGAGGGAAATGTTTGTGATTGCTCAGCAACGTTTGATCAAGCTATTGAGAAAATCAATCTATACGACTATGACTGCATTCTTTTGGACCTCGGCCTGCCAGATGGCGATGGGCTAGAGCTACTCAGATTGCTGAAAAAATTGAAACGAAAGGATGGGGTTTTAATCATCTCTGCAAGGGACTCAATAGAACACCGTGTTGAAGGCTTAAGTCTTGGAGCAGATGATTATCTGGTAAAGCCATTCCATCTCTCCGAATTAAATGCAAGGACGACATCTATCGTTCGCAGGAGAAGTTTTAGCGGAAATGATCTGGTAATTTTTAATGAAATTGAGATTGATGTTGTTTCTAAAGAGGTCAGGGTCAACACAGTCCTGATTTATCTGACAAAGAAAGAATTTGATATTCTCCTCTATTTTGTGACCAATAAATCTAAGGTAATCTCAAAATCAGCTGCAGCGGTACACGTTTGGGGAGAAGATGCAGATATGGCAGACAGTTTTGACTTTATCTATACCCACATCAAGAATATAAGAAAGAAGTTGACGGATGGAGGCTCCAAAGACTATTTTCATTCTATTTACGGCATCGGCTATAAGTTTCAGTAAAGGTGAAGTTGTTAACCGGTTATAACAGAGTTTTAATCCTCGTAAGTACTATAGGACTTATTTGTATAGGTTTTCTTTTTTACCATACCCTGAGCTTTTATTTAAATAAACAGATCGACAATAATTTGGTGGAAGAGCTCATGGAGTTAAAGAATTCTACCGATATTAGAAATATTAAACCTGTACATGACCTTTATGATGGACTTGTGATCAAATATAGAAAAGTCGATCATCCAGACACCAGAAAACAATTCGCTGACACCTTTTTTTACAATCCAAAAAAGAAAAGAAGGGAAACTGCCAGGTACCTAAGAACTGGTGTAACCTATGAGGTATCACATTACGAAGTAACCATATTTACCTCAAAAGTGGAGTGGCAGGATCAGATTAAAAGTATTATCTTTATCATAATTTCATCCCTACTCCTATTACTAATTGTACTACTTCTGATTAATAGGTTTATGACGAGGAGATTGTGGAGCCCTTTTTGGCAAATCCTGGAAAATATTAAAACCTTTAACTTAGATCAGGATAAATCATTTGCATCTGTCGCCAGTCCAGTTCAGGAATTTCAGGAACTCAATCAAGCCATACTTGATATTTCGGCTCGTGTAAGGTCTGACTTCAGGGAAGTGAGGCTCTTCACTGAAAACGCTTCGCACGAGATGATGACCCCTCTAGCTGTGATTAATTCAAAACTTGATACGATGCTGCAATCAGACCGACTTGGAAAGGAAGAAAGTGAAACATTAATCGACCTTTATAAGGCAACTTCCCGTTTGACAAAACTCAATCAGTCATTACTTTTGCTGGTAAAAATCGACAACAACATAATTGGGGAACAGGAAAATGTCGAGGTAACCTCTTTACTGGTTGAAAGGATTAATTATTTTCAGGAGTTGGCCCAAAAAAGAAACCTCAGCGTGATGACTACCCTTAATCCGGTGATCCTTAAAACAAACAAATACCTGTTTGAAATTTTGATCAACAACTTGCTTAGCAATTCAATAAGGCATAATTACGAGAATGGAAACATAGAGATAATTCTATCAGCGCATGGCATGATCTTCAAAAATACAGGTATAGCCCAGGCTTTGGATCAGCATAAAATCTTCGACCGCTTCTTTAAAGACAGCAATTCTGAAGGTACAGGTCTTGGCTTGGCGATTTTAAAGCAAATATCGAATCAACAGTATTTTGGATTTAGTTATACTTATTCTCGTAATCAGCATTGCTTTGAAATTTCTTTCCCAATAACACCTCTCGACACCGGATTATCGCCTTAACATAATTTAACAAATAACTTCATAATGTCTCCAGAATTGAGCCTGATATTGTAGTTATAACTGGCGTTGGTCTACTCATTTATTATCTTTCGGCACTTCAAATTACTATCAATATATTCTTAAAGACTATGAAACTACTATTGATCACATTATTCTATTTAATTCTTCCTTCCCTCACTTGGATGAACAATTTCGAGGATGCGCTAAAAGAAGCGGGGAAATCTCACAAACAAATTTTAATCAACTTCTCTGGTTCGGATTGGTGCGGCCCCTGCATCAGGTTGAGAAAGGAAATTCTTGAAACTCCAGTGTTCGAGAAATATGCAACAACGCAACTCGTCTTGGTACGAGCAGATTTCCCGAGGCAAAAGAAAAACAGGCTATCTGCTGATCAAACTGAAAGAAACGAGTCCCTTGCCGAACGTTACAACCCTGATGGAAAGTTTCCCTTTACAGTTTTGACAGATGAAAATGGTAAAGTAATTAGAAGCTGGGATGGATTTCCAGATAAGAGTCCGGAAGGGTTCGTTCAGGAAATAGCAAAGGCACTACCGCTGACCAAATAAATGAGCATGACTTCATCGTACAGGGAAATTGTGAAGCTGATGGGCAACCGTTTTGAAATAACGGCGGTTAGCGACGACCAGGTTTTGGCGAAAACCGCAATTTCGGAGGCAATTGATGAAGTGAGACGAGTTGAAGAACTGTTAAGCACATTTAAAGAAACGAGTCAGGTGAACGAGATCAACCGTTCTGCAGGGATTGCTCACGTAAAAGTTAATCAAGAAGTAATTGAATTAATTACTCGTTCTCTTAAAATATCTACAATAACTCAGGGGGCTTTTGACATTACTTACGGCTCAATCGACAAGAGTCTATGGAATTTTGATGTACATATGAAGGCTTTGCCTGAAAAGGAAACCGCATTAAAATCAGTAGGTCTGATCAACTATGAAAATGTGATCATTGACAGACAGGAAAGTACCGTTATGTTGAAACACAAAGGAATGCGAATCGGATTCGGAGGAATTGGAAAAGGATATGCTGCAGATCGGGCGAAGCAGGTTATGATGGGTCGAGGAATTGAAAGTGGAATTGTAAACGCAGCCGGTGATTTGATAACCTGGGGTTTGCAGCCTAGCGGCAAGCCATGGACAATTGGTATTGCAGACCCTAATAGTAAGCAGCGTGCTTTCTCTGCATTGAGTATTAGCAATATGGCCATAGCAACATCAGGAAATTATGAAAAATACGCATTAATCGACGGGAAGAGATATTCGCATACTATCAATCCGAAAACAGGGCTACCTGTTTCGGGCATCAAGAGCGTCAGCATTATTTGTCCCAGTGCCGAACTAGCTGATGCCCTCGCCACACCTATTGTAATCATGGGCGCTAAGGTAGGCCTGGATCTAATCAATCAATTGAGAAACGTTGCATGCGTCATTATTGATGACGATAATGAAATTTATACATCGAAAAATATTAATATAAAATACTGATATGAAACCTTCAAAAAAAACAGTGACTTTGCTCGGCTTAGCGCTAACTTTCATGACGCTTTTTAGTGCATGCAGTACCGTAAAGCCCTATCAGAAAAGTAAGCTGAATGATTCGGAGATGACCCTTTCGTCCAGAAAAGTTCAGAAATTCGAACAAAGTTTCCAACTATATCGAGAAGGTGCTTCAGGTGCAAACGGAGGTAAAAGCGGCGGCGGCTGCGGTTGTAATTAATCCGGAATCATGAGAAAGATATATTTACATGTAATCGTTATGTTTCTGGGCGTTTTGGGCGCGCATGGACAGATCAAACAGAAAATAAATACGGGCGACAGCATTAGTAGTTATCAAAGCCGTAAATTAAAAATCGATGAGGTCAATTTAGTTTCTGCATATTATAACCAGGATGGGAACAACTCCGCCGTAACGGGTGGGATTGGTACAGAAAAATTAACTGATTTTGCCAACGCCATCGATCTTCAAATGTCGAAGATCAATAAGTTTGGTAAGAAAAACACCTTCCTTTTTGAACTGGGAATTGATCACTATTCTTCCGCATCCTCTGACAAAATAGATCCAACTACTATTTCTTCGGCTTCTAGTGCTGACACGAGAATATACCCATCCTTGAACTGGACACATTCCAATCAGTCGACAGGAAATTCATTTGGATTTACTGGGTCCTATTCTGGAGAATACGATTACCAGTCGATGGGAGCTGGATTCAACCTGACTAGGTTATCCAAAAATAAGAACACACAATTCGACTTCAAACTTCAGGCATTTTTGGATACCTGGACAGTGATCCTTCCAATTGAACTAAGAACGGGAAGTTCGCGACAGCGGTCAGAAGAATACAGTCCACGTAATTCTTTTAGTTCGTCGTTCTCCTTGTCGCAGGTGATTAATGATAAACTTCAGGCGGTACTTATTGTGGAACCTTCCTATCAGAAGGGCTTGCTTGCCACAAGGTACCAGCGCAACTACTTTACAGATGGTTCTCTTCAGGCGGAAACCCTACCTAACAAACGCTCAAAATTGCCTATCGCTTTACGATTAAATTATTTCGCTACTGACCACATTCTGCTTAGAACCTTTTATCGTTACTATATGGACAACTGGGGAATCAGGGCGCATACTGCAGAGCTTGAAATACCTGTAAAGTTGAGTTCCTTTATTTCCATTAGCCCATTTTATCGTTACAATAAGCAAACCGGTACCCGGTATTTTGCAGGCTATGGCGCCCATACGCCAGGTACAACCTATTTTACGAGTGATTACGATCTATCGACGCTAAACAGCGACTTCTATGGCGCCGGAATCCGACTCTCACCACCAAAGGGGGTGTTAGGATGGCAGCGTTTGAGTATGCTGGAGCTCAGATATGGACATTACACCAGATCAACCGGACTGGCCTCTAATATCGTGTCACTTAATTTGACTTTAAAATAAGATGGAAAACCTCAATTCGTTTAGCGACCCTAAATGGCTGGTCTTTCTAATAATGCCTTTCACGACCGGATCAGTTACTGCCCTTAAGCACATTACCCATCGTGAAAAACCTGATCACTCTGTCTGTAGTCGGGGGAGCAGGATTTGTAATTTTATCAACAAAATTGTCCTACGCATTGTACCCTCAACTTAAAATGTTAATATTAGGAAGGAATTCAACCGCGTTTAACCTAATGCCATCCTATCAAAATGGAAAGGCAGGGCTCTAATTAAGTGGGAACTTTTGATTATAGTACATTATTTAATCAATTATAACATCAATCATGATCAGGAAATTACTTTTTGTTTTAGCTATTTTACTATTAATAATCCAGTTATTCACGCCAGAGAAAAATATTGCGACTACAGTTTCTACAAATGCAATTGAAAAACATTATACCATTCCTGAGGACATTAAGGGACTGCTTAAAACCAGTTGTTACGATTGCCATTCCAACAATACCGTATATCCTTGGTACAGTAAAGTCCAGCCTTTTGCATGGTGGCTAGATAATCACGTAAAAGATGGCAAGCAAGAAATAAACTTTGATGAATTCAATAGTTATACTGCTAAAAAGAAAAAACACAAGCTTGATGAAGTTGTGGAAATGATTGAGCAAGATGAAATGCCATTGCGTTCGTATACATTAATACATACAAAAGCTGTGTTATCTCCTCAGGAGAAAAACAGAATAATCGCTTGGGCAAAAGATCTCCAGAAAACCATCAAGTAGGGTCATGGAGGCAAAACATGATTCTGCAGAAAAACACTTCGTTACGCGTATAGGTTGGCTCAGGGCGTCAGTATTGGGGGCAAATGATGGTATCCTCTCCACTACGAGTATCGTAATTGGGGTCGCAGCGGCTTCCACAGATAGAGATACTATTATACTAGCCGCTCTGGCAGGACTCATCGCGGGCGCCATGTCGATGGCGGCTGGAGAATATGTTTCTGTAAGTTCTCAGGCAGACTCCGAAAATTCAGATTTAAAAAGAGAACAACAAGAACTATCGGAAATGCCAGAGTCAGAATTAGCCGAACTGGCAGAGATTTATGTATCTCGTGGGCTGGATGCGGAGCTTGCGCATCAGGTGGCAATACAACTGAGTAAACACAATGCCCTTGAGGCGCATGCAAGAGATGAACTTGGGATCAATGAAATTACCTCAGCCAGGCCCTTACAAGCCGCGCTGGCTTCTTTTGGATCGTTTATTTTTGGAGCGTTATTGCCATTAGTGGTTTCAATTTTGGCACCTTTAGCCTACATGGTGTATATTCAGTATGTGCTCTCAATTATTTTTTTAATGCTTCTTGGGGCGATCGCTGCTCAAACAGGTGGTTCATACCTCAAAACTGCCGTATTGAGAATCGCTTTTTGGGGGACCGCAGCAATGGCAATAACGGCAGTTGTTGGTCATTTATTTGGGACTAGCATTGCTTGATCTGTATTACGAAGTAAGTTTTATATATTTATTCTCCTGTCACAGTAAACTATAATCAACTGCATGATAGTAATTATCAGCTAACTATATCAAATACTTACTGCAAACTCCCTTAAATCTGCTTTGGTCATAATCGTTTTCTTTTCATAATGTTCCAAATGGAAGTTTTCTAGCTTCTGTAAAAGGTACTGCAACGTAAATTTCTCGGCTATAGTTAGCTTTCCGGTAATCATTTTACCGACGTGATTCATGTCAACAAACACCTGATATAGCAGCTCCTTCCCTTCATTTGTAATGGCAATGTGCTTGCTCCTCTTATCCTTCACATCGTCCCATTGACGAACCAGTCCCGATGCCACGAGGCGCCTGATTACTTCCGTGCCAGAAGTTTTTTCCTGTAGGTTGTGCGCAATCAGTTCGCTTTTCGACAAGTGAGTATGAGTTAGCAGGGTAGCCAATGCGGTAAAATCCTCGGCTGTTTGCAAAGGTGTGCCATCAAGTGCCTTTTTAATGTAAGATTTCGCATAACGGCTCATCAATACAAACAACCGTGCGATGTTGTTATCCAGCTGATAAGCAATCTCTAAAGCATGGCTATCATTGTCGCCGAATCTCGATTCTGCATTAACAGAACTGCCTGAATTGTCTCCGACCGTATTCAGCAAAAACCCTGTAAAGTCGCCGAGAGAAATTTCGCGACCATGGTTTTCTTCTTCCATTTGATGGACAAGGTCTACTAATTTATGAATGAGTTGGTAAGATTTCATATGAGTTAAGATTTTTCTACATGAGCTGCACTCTGCTTTTTAAATTTAGCATATGCAACTTTGTAATTTTGCTGGGTATCGCCATCTGGCTTAAAACCCTTTAGATAATTAATCGCTCTGAGCAACGTTATTTTGTAACCTGGAAGTTCTGGTGCCTTAATCGAAAGCATGTCGGCTATTTCTGTTCCGAGTAAATACCGCATGAGTCCCAATATATCGTCCGCAGTAGCCGAGCTTTTGTTAACCTTTAAAATATGGTCCGTGAGCGACTGAGTCAATTCCTTTCCGGGAATAGAAGCACAAAACTGACGGTCTTTAATAGAACGATCCAGTATCTGGGCTATTTTAGTGTTTTCTGGTATAAGATCCTTATCCAGCCCAATCAAATAACCAATAACCGCCCATACATGCATAAATGCTGTCTGCTCCTGCGGACTTACTTTGAAGCCAAGCATCCGAAGTCCACGCATCACGATTAGCGAAAATGAAAGGTTGGTTCCTGCCATATCTTCCTGATTAATGGGGAGACCCCAAGAGTCATCCCATTTGTTACTTTGAAGCGTATAGTGACGAACAGCAGCATGCATGATTCGTATTTTAAGGATTTCTTGGCAAGCATTTCCATGTTTACTAAATGCATCAGGGGCCATCACTTCCCAAACGAAAATTGCAGTATCATATAATCTTTTCGTAGTCTGTTTTCTTATCAATTCGGATAGATAGAGCACCATCGCCCCGTTAGCTGCAGTATAGCAATACGGGAGGGATAACAGACCGAGCAAACTCATGATCATTTCAGCATGCACAGCAAAGAAAACCGAGCCGGCTTTCATTAGCTTAGGATCGGCCCATTGAGGTAGATCGCTGGCTTGAGTGATAAAATTAACATCTGGATATGCTGCCTTAAACAATGCAAAATGTTCTGGGTCTGCCTTAGTACTTAACCATTGTTGCAGCTGAAGCTTCTTTGCGTTGTCCGCAAATACATTCTTGATGAACTCATCCACTGGAGGATCACCCAATGATCTTTTACCATTGAGCAATTCGTCGTTATAAACCTTGACTTGATTCATCATTGTTTCATCTCGTTTATAATAGCTTCAGCAGCTAATCTTCCACTTTTCATTGCAGCATTTATGGAGCCATTCATGAGATGATCGCCACATACAAAACACTGGGGATTTAAACGCATGGTTTTTGGGTTATTCGTAACCTTGTCATCATTGGGCAATGCGTAACCAATATGGTAGGTTTTTAGGTGCTTCCAGTTGACTGCCTCCGGAAACCAGAATTTAAGCTCGTCGATTGCGCTTGACTGGAGTTCAGTTTGATCCTTCTGACTGTGATCACCAATGAGCGAAAGTGATATCAAGGAGTCTCCGCTTTGAGAATAACCAGGAGAAATTTGATTCATGACCGCAATATTGTTAACCAGTTTCCCCGCCATCGCATTCAAAGCAATTAATGGCATTTCAAATGGCCTTTTATCTGAAGTAAAATACATGTTGGTAACCGAATGATAGTTCGCGGCTCTTTTTTCAAATGGAAAAGGAATCGCAGATTCTTCGGTAGCAATTAGTACAAAATCCGCCTGATAGCTGCTCCCGTCATCGGCACTAACGATTCCGCCTTCAACTCCGGTCACCCGTTTACCGAACAGAATCTCATTCGGAGATAATCCTTCTGCCAGTTGCAAGGGTATCTGTCCCATACCTGCGGCAGGGATGGCTGCATTCCCCTCACTAAACATCTTGAATACAAATTCGAACATCCTGCTTGAGGTACTCAACCTGTCTTCCAAAAATATTCCAGTCATAAAGGGCCTAAAGAATTGGCTGATTATCTTTTCACTGAAGCCTTGATTTTCAAGATAGGCTATGGTCGTAGTTTCGGTTGTTGAGAATATTGCCTCAATAGATTTAAGGCGCAGTTTAATCTTTAATTTCAACATCCTCAACTTATCGGCGAGCGTACCTGCCGGCGAGCGCAATGTTTCCATCAAGGAAGCTGGTTTCCTCATGGGATCACCGATAACTGTGTAACCGTCAGCTCCAAGGATAAGTGCGCCTGGATCAAACGCGAAAAGGTTCAATGCTTTATAATCTAAAAACCGTTTTGTTTCCGGGTAAGCTGTAAGTAACACCTGGAAACCCCTATCCATCAAAAAACCATTAAATGCGTCGGTACGAACCCTACCACCTACTACATCAGCGGCTTCTAGCAAAAGCGTCGACTTGCCAACCGCCTTTAAAACCTTTGCCGCTGTCAGACCTGCCAAACCAGCACCTACAATAATAACCTCAGCATCTTTTTCCATTGTTATCTAGATTGTTAGTGACCCGGGCGCCATTTCAGGTTTAGCGTAGGCTAGCCTTCCCAGAGATTCTGGAAGAAAATAGGCATCCAAGCCAGCCACTGTAACTGTTTCCGCAATAATGTGGTCCACCGTTCCATCGGCTCCTATCAATGCATCATTAGTTAAGATCTGAACGATCTCCGCTATAATAATTGTAGTTCCGTTAATTTCCAAATCAATTACTTCGCGCAACTCTAGGCCAATGCGGATGGTAGACTCTGCTACAAAAGGAGCTTGAAAAGACTCCATATAATGCGCTTTGAAACCGCAACTATCAAACTCAGAAACCCCAGAGGGATAACTGGCACTTGTTTGATGTGCTTGCATATACCAAGAAGGGAGTACGTTGTTAAGCGTAAACTGCCCTGTAGATTTAATGTTACGAAGGGTATCATTATGCTCTCGTTGGGGCCGCATTACTAAACCCAAAAGCGGCGGATTTGCACCCAGATGAAATACGGAGCTGACTACACAAAGATTCGTAATGCCCTGATCATTAACTGTTCCTAAAAGATTTAAAGAACGATAACCAATCAGGCTGTTAATCAAACTCGTTCTATACGCTTTATCTAACTGGTAGATCTGTTCACTGCTAATGCTGATCATCTCAACTCGGCTTTAGATTACCCATTCCTCCATCAATACCGATTACTTGACCGGTCATCCAACTGCTATCGTCGGACAACAAAAAAGCAATTGCGTTGCTGATGTCTTCTGGCTGTCCATAACGACCTAAAGGATGTCTTTTAGCAGATGCTTCCTGCTTGTCAGCCGAGCTCAATAGCTTTTCGGCCATAGGGGTATTCGTCAACGACGGCGCAACTACATTTACCCTTATTTTTTGGGAAGCTAGTTCAGCTGCCAAGCTCAATCCCATTCCTTCAACTGCCCCTTTTGCAGCAGCCACACTTGCGTGGTAGGGCATTCCAACTTTGGCGGCAACAGAGCTGATTAGTACAATAGAAGAACCTGCGGCGTTTTTAATTGACTTAAGCGCATGTTGGATTACTCTCGCTGCTCCCAAAACACTTAACTGATAGTCGTTTAAAAAGTCGTCTACACTGAGCCGGTTAAAGGGTTTTAGGGTGATGCTTCCGACGGCGTATACCAGCCCTTGCAATTGCTCGGGGAGAAAGGCCTCAACAGCATCAAGATCTCCAGTTACATCAGCCTGCAGATATTTTACATCGTTTGGCCATTCTTCCGAAGCGGATCTGCAAATCACATATACATTCGCTTTATGCGCATGTAATAGCTGTACCAATGAAAGACCTATACCTGAACTTCCTCCAACAATCAGGATATTTTTTCCTTCAAAATTCATGAGCCTATATATTTAAGAAATTCATTCCTGGTTTCAGTTTCTGAGAATTTGCCACTGTACGCAGCGGTAAGTGTTGTACTACCTGAATCCCTGATTCCGCGACTTGATACACAATGGTGATGTGCATCTACAATCACAGCAACATCTTCTGTTCCCAAAGCCTCTTTAAGCATGTTGGCGATCTGCATAGTCAGTCTTTCCTGTACCTGAGGTCGTTGAGAACAAAACTGGACGATCCTATTCAATTTGGAGAGTCCGATCACTTTTCCGTTGCTGATATAGGCAACGTGTGCTTTACCAACGATTGGAACAAAATGGTGTTCACAATTGCTGAATACAGAAATATTCCTTTCCACAAGCATCTGATTGTATTTAAAAGGATTATTAAACAACGTTGGGACAGGTTTATTCTCTGGATTGAGGCCACTAAATATTTCTTTCACATACATTTTAGCTACCCGCTTGGGTGTGTCTTTTAAACTGTCGTCTTCAAGATCCATACCCAATATTTCCATTATGCTGCTAAAGTGTTGTGCGATGAGGTTAATTTTCCTATCATCATCCAACACAAATGCATCCGCACGCATCGGGGTATCGAAAGACGAGCTATGGTGTTCCATTTCGATATCACTAATAGCCTGTTCAATGTTTAAAATACTTATTGTGTTATTATTTATCATGAGATTTTTTATAGTCGAAGGACAAATCGTTCAAATGTAATACAATATTGTATTACATTAATAATTATTATGCAATATTGTATGATTATTCAATAGTGTCCTTTGGAATAAATAAGTTTCATGCAGAATGAACAGTTAATGAAACAAACACATTTAATAGGAAATGGAGGATTTCGAAACAGTTATGGTTCAGGCTGATCGTGGAAAGATAGGGCAAATGATTACCAATCTTTTGAGCAATGCAGCCAAATATTCACCGAATGGTAGCAGTATTACAATTACCTGTAAACCCAGTAAAGACAATGTAGAGATTGGCATAGCCAATAATTAAACTGGAATAGATAAATTTGTCTTGTTATGTCTTGGAAATACAGAAAATTTTCTAAAAGAAAACCCCTTTACTGTTTGTCAATTGGCCTATCGTGAAAATCTTCCGAAGAGCTACCAGTACCATCTTCATGGGTATTGTCAACATCCTTGTCTGAGGATCCGACATACGCATCATCTTTTAATGAATCTGCACCTTGAGTCCCCGTATTGTCTAACCCATCTCTGGGACCTTTAGGTTGAAAAGGATCTGGTTTTTTCTTCGTTTCCATAACTTACTATTTTAATGATTAACAAACTACAATGCCGGTAGTTTTTAAAAACTACCCCAAGACTTACAACGAACAGTGGAGGGATGATTACTTCCCAGTATTGGGGTCACTCTTAAAAATCCTTATCGCACAACCCCCACCTGGTGCAAGTTTTACTGTTAACAATTCACCTTTCTTTATCATCTTCTCAAGCTTAACCAAATGATTTGGTTGTTCTGCTGAGTCTTCTGCATCCATATAAATCTCCGCTCTATACTCCCCCTTCTCCAAAAAATTTAAAGGAATATCGATTGATCTGCCTGAGCTACTATTTATAGTCCCAACATACCATTCATTCTTATGCTTCCTTGCAATAGTTAAAAAACCATCGAGTTCTGCATTTATCACTTTGGTTTCCTCCCAAACTGTCGGTACCTTTTGAATAAAATCGAAACCTGGCTCACCTTCGTAGGCTTGCGGATAGTCTGCAACCATATTTAAATAACTTTCCAGCACGACGTACATTGCCAACATATGCGTCCTCGTCCCAACCATTGTAGGCCTGATGTACTTAGGCTTAAAATCGCTTGGCTTAACTGCTCTAAAACCTCCCAAATGGTAATCACTAGCCCCCGCAATCATTCTTGTAAACGCAATATCCAGGTCATGATCAGGAGTAATCGGATTTACCAACCACTTGTTCTGCTCGTAATTAAACGTACCTTCTCGGGTAAATTCATTCGGATACGTTCTATTTAAACCTGTTGGCTTAAACGCGCCGTGAAACTGAATAAAAAGATGATGAGCTGCAGCACGTTCCAGAATCTCTTCCTGAATATTTACCATCTCCTGATCACTGCGATCCAGAAAATCGACCATCATTCCTTTAATACCCCACTTTTCGAACTGTGTAAAAGCAGCTTCCAACTGTGGATATAAGGCTTTCCAATTTATCCAAACATGAATAGCTACACCTTTACTTTTTGCGTAGTCACAGATTCGCTGCATATCCAGAGAGGCTACGGTTTTTGTAACATCAGAATAAGTGCCCTGGTCCGCGTAACTCGCCCAGTTATTTGGATACCAGGCAAATCCTCCATACCCAATTACAGAGTGATACTCAATATTATTCCGCGCACAAAAATCAATATAGTACTTATTGGTTTCAAAGTTTACACCGGGTGCAAAAGTCGAATCAGGAACCACATCTCCATTCCACCAATGGAAGGACGTTTTTCCAGGCTTCAACCAGGAAAGGTCCTTTAGCTTTGTGGGTTCATTTAGATTGGTCAGGATGTTCGACTCTAAGAATGTACCTGGCCTATCGCTAATCATAACCACTCGCCAAGGCGTATGATGCGGCAGAACTGCTTTTACCGTAATATCCTTCTCACCCGGTAGCGGAGTAAGCTGGCTTCTCAAAATACCATTTTCTTTTACCAAATACATTCCAGAATAGTTTCTCAAGCTAGCCTCTGTGATGGCAACATATACTTTTTCGGGATATTCAAACAGCGCAGGTAAATCCATTAAATTATTGTCAGGAAGCCTATCCAAAGTCATCTTTTGATATAACCCTTCGTGGCTGCTTTTATAATCTCTTCCAAACAAAAGTGTCCTGACTTTTGGATTTCCAACAAGGTGAAAGCTGCTCCGTTCTTCTTTAAGGACATAGTCAGCCCAATTGTCCTGCTTTGGAAACTCATACCGGAATGCCAGGCCATCGTTAAATAACCGTACAACGATATTGATTTGCCTTCCTAGACTGGATTGTTCCTTTAACGGGAGCGTAAGCTGATTAAACCGACTAGTAATGTTCCGGGCTCTACCAATAGGCAATTCATACTGCTCTTCCTTTGAAATAGAAGTAGTTTTTAATAACGAAAGGTTAGCAGCAAAGCGACCTCCATCCTTGAAGTCCATAGCTAGCTCTGAATCGGCAATGAGGATCTTGCCCTTGTAAGCAACGGTATAGCTCGGCCCTTCTTTCTTTAACAGGAAAGAAAACACTATTCTACCGTCTGGCGACTTCAAATAAGCTTTCTTTTGGGCAACAAGAGAAAGCGACGAACAAGTTAAAACGATCACTAAGATCTGGCTGACTACCCTCATATCTGACTTACTTCAATCCACTTGCCATCCTCTTTGATCAAGTCGATCAAATCATCTAATGCTCGTGTAGAATTCACATTTTTCTTAACCACTTCTCTCCCACGATAAAGTGTAATCTTATCAGGCCCCGTACCTACATACCCATAATCGGCATCAGCCATCTCGCCTGGACCGTTTACAATACAACCCATAATTCCAATCTTAATTCCTTTTAAATGATCTGTCCTTGAACGAATGAGTTGAGTCGTTTCCTGAAGGTCAAAAAGCGTACGTCCACAACTCGGACAAGATATATACTCTGTTTTCGAGATCCTGGTGCGTGTAGCCTGCAAAATCCCAAAACTTGTAGAATTTACTAAAGACAATCCGACTGCAGTATCTGCTTTAACCCATATTCCATCACCTAAGCCATCTGTAAATAGCGCGCCAACATCGGTTGCAGAGTAAAGCATTAAATCATCAGCATTCAAACCCACGTACGATCTTTTGATGATCACAGGAATTTCAACGCCACTTCTAATCAACGAAACGAAGAAAGCTCTTTGAGCAGCCATGCCGTGAATCGCATCAGTCTCCAAAACAATTACAACTGATGAATCTAAATGAGCAAAATCTATATTACAAGCCTCATCGGTGTTAATCCTTACCAAATTCAACTGCTCATCTTTAATTCCAGCAATCAGATATTCGCTAAAAGAAAACAGCGGGTGACAGTTGTTCTTGTCTACCAAACCAGCCCAGGTAGTAGCGTTATAAATCTGCTTTAAATTACCGGGGAAAGAAAACGATGGTAGATTGTCTCCAAGGTAAACCAGGTCGCAAGCCTGATCGGCTATATTATATTTATCAAGTCCCGCACTATACTTGTACCCTACAGCACCTAAAAAGTAAGGATCTTTCAGATTTTCTAATGATACATCCAGCATCACTACAGGATGATAATGTCCACCAATATGTCCTACCGGAACAGTATGCCTTCTCGAATATTCGTATGGACTATAAGGCAAGTCAAGCACTTTTATGGATTCAACCTTAGCAGAAACCTCAGCACCTAAAGCCAGGGCACGCTGCTCATATCTTAAAGCCAGCGCTTTTGCCACCGGTGCTTCAAACTCAGGATCTTCTGTTAGAGACACTCTGATCGTATCTCCCAGACCATCTTCCAGCAAAGTTCCTATACCAACAGCAGATTTAATACGACCGTCTTCTCCATCACCAGCTTCAGTCACGCCTAAATGCAAAGGATAATTCATCCCCTCCTTCACCATGGTTTCTACCAGTAACCTATACGCCTGAACCATCACCTGCGTATTACTTGCCTTCATCGAAATCACCAGGTTGTAGTAATTCTGGTCTTCGCACATGCGGATGAACTCCATAGCAGACTCGACCATTCCTCTGGGGGTATCACCATAGTGACTCATAATCCGGTCAGACAATGATCCATGGTTCGTACCAATTCTCATTGCCGTTCCATATTCCTTACAGATCTTTACAAGAGGGGTAAACTTCTTATAAATCCTATCAAGCTCTGCCTGATAAGCAGCCTGCGTATAATCAATGTTCTCAAAACGCTTTTTATCGGCGTAATTTCCAGGATTAACTCGAACTTTCTCCACGATCCTTGCCGCTGATTCTGCCGCATTCGGTGTAAAGTGGATATCGGCAACCAATGGCACATTATAGCCACGGTAGCGAAGTTCTTTCTTAATGTTAGCTAAGTTCTCAGCTTCTTTTACACTGGGCGCAGTGATGCGGACGTACTCACACCCAGATTCAACCATTCTAATGGTCTGCTCTACCGTTCCTATGGTATCCATGGTATCAGTAGTGGTCATTGATTGTATCCTGATTGGATTCAACCCTCCCATTGGGATATCACCGATTTGAACTTCCCTCGTCAAAAACCTTGAATAACTAGTTAAACTGTTACTATACCCTTCCATTGTGTGTTGATGTGGCACAAAGATAAAAATTAAATTAATCTATCCTTTATCACCAATGTATTTGCAATAATATCATGAAAGCATTGCTGCTTTTTATTAAGAAAACTATAGAGGTAGCCGAAAAACACGGGAGCTACAGACAAAGCTTTTGCCGCATTCCTGCCAAAAGAAACATCTATTTTAATGGGATTTCCCATCAAGTCGGTCACCTTGATATTCATCAATCGCTTTCCCCAGGTGGCTTGTTTTTCGGAGGCTTCCGCAACACTACTATAAATAAACTTTGCCAGAGGTATCAATGGAATCCCTGCCAGAGCTAGCCCAATACGCTGTACTTTCTCCTCCACAAAAACAAAAGCAATTAATACAAGAAGTACGTATCCAATAGTCAGTAAAAAATAATCAATAACAGAAGCCAGCAAACGCTGATCAAAAGAAGCGAAATATTGAGGCGCAGTTTGCTGGTAGGTAAAACCAAGAAGCTCACGTAGTTCCGGGAACTCGTGAGCTTCTTTATAATCATCCATACCGGGCTTTCTAATGAATGTAGAGGTTCGAATCTTTAGGTCCTTTAATGCCGCAAGTTCAAATGGCCCTTCAGGCTTTCCGTTTATTACAACAGTATAGTCAACATCATTGTCTTGCATTGATTCGTCTTACTAATATCTCTTCACCTCAAAGTTACTCAATCCACCGTTTAAACTGATGAATATCTTTTTTGTCGAAGTACTATAGTTAGACGTTTCATAAATGCCATCTTTCAATTTGATAAAACCTTCAAAGTCTTTAGACGACAATCCGCTTTTTGTGGTGATTCTACAACCAGAGTTTGTTGGTACACTTAGCTTTACATCAGCAACACCAGTCTTTATTCGAACATCAGCGATAGGCAAAATATCACCAAACTTAATGTCAAGAGCCGCAGCGCCACCATCGAAGTTGAATTCACGGACTTGATAAGGGCTAAGGTCAAAGTTTATTTCGCCGGCACCCATGTTAAGGTGCATCTCCCAGATCGGCTTAGTATTCAGGCGCATATTGACATCATTTCCCCCTTCACCCATGTTCCAGTTCTTTTTATTGTTCATCTTGAAGGTCACTGTCCTCAAGCTATCCTGCAAATTATTCATCAAAGAGAATGCAGCACCTTTGTTTTTAACGGCAGCAGTGAACAAACTATCTGTCTCTCCTTCTAAAGTGTAGGATGTTCCTCCGCCACTGATATTTAAGACGGTTTTCTTTCCTGCAGCATCATCGAATGGAAGATCGAACGACTGCATTTTAACATCTCCTCTGTCATCATCGTTATCAAACTCCATGCTGAAATTCTTTTCCTTTTCCGATTGAGGCACCTGCGTTCCCCGGTAAAAAAGAACACCAAGCATGACCACCAAAACGCCGATTGATATGTATCCGCCGACTTGTGATTTACTTCTGGAGAAGAGGATATTTACCCCAGCAATAATTAAAAAGATAGGCCAGAAACGCCATACACTGCCCCAATAAAATTCTATAACATTAAAGTTTTCCAAAAGAAGTACGCTACCTATAAAAAGCAGTACAATACCCCACATTATTCTATCTAGTTTCATCGTTATATATCTTTTTTGGTAAATCTGTCGTCTACTTTAGGCGCCTCCTCAACAGGTGTAGCTGGAATTATAGGTTCCTCTGCAGGCTTTTCTGTAAACGCAGCCCCAGTCTCCTGTTGCTTTTTCCATTCCTCCCAGGCATTTTTATTCTTAGCTTTTAGTAAAAAACTTACGCCAACCGCAACAAAGACCAATGGCCACATTTTACTTGCGTTAAACCAAAAAGGTATGATGTTAAACTCATTCATCAAGAAATAAATTCCTATGACCAATAGAACAAGCCCTGCCACCGTTTTTCCGGTCTCCGTACTTTTCTTTATTGGCCTGAACTCTGCGTCATCTTTTCCCATTTTAAAGGGATCAGCATTCATTGACGGTGACGTCCACCCTTGTGAATTTGACTTGTTTTCAAATGGATTCGTAAAACCTTTATTATACTCATTAAATTTAGCGAAACGCTTAGCAGGATCGTTATTTACGGGAACCACAATCCACATCACGATGTAAACCAATACACCCGTACCCACTAAGAAAATCGTCGACAATACAAATAACAACCTGATTATCGTTACATCAACCTCCATGTACTCAGCGATTCCGGACGATACTCCTCCGATCACTTTTTCGTACTCATTTCTAAATAATCTCTTTTCCATTATCTTCCCTCCTTGATTAAAACTGTACTGGTTTGATCGTTATCTCATCAACATTTGCACCACTGCTTAAGTTTAAGACACTCCAAATAGTTTCGGCAATATCTTCCGGCTTTACAAAACGTCCTTCTGGAATTGAAGTCCCTTCCCATGAGGATGTTAGTGTTGAACCCGGCAAAACGGCTGTAACCTTAACGTTGTATTTTGATAACTCATCCCGAAATACATTATTAAGACTAAACATTGCAGCTTTAGTTACACTATAGCTCCCGGCATTTTCAGCAATTTGTTTACTAGCAACAGAGCAGATATTAAAAACATGTCCAAACCGCTGTTCACGCATCATTTTACCGAAAAATTTTCCGCAGTAATAGCTAGCATTCAAATTGATAAGCAGCATTTGTTCAAATTGTTCGTCACGCTCATTTAACAAACTCCCTGTCAAAAAACTCCCAGTGTTGTTAACCAATACATCAACTTCAAGCATCCTGCTTTTGACGGCTTCGCAAAAGGCGTAAACTTCTGCTTTTACCGCCATATCCGCTTTGAATACAAACACCTGAATACCCATGGTTTCCAAATCCTTCTTCAACTGAAAAAGTGCTTCTTCATCTCTTGCACAGATGCTTAGGTTGTATCCCTTTGCGGCTAATTTGAGTGCGATAGCCCTGCCGATCCCTCTTGTCCCTCCAGTGATTACTGCGTTCATATGGTTATTAAGTTTAGAAAGCAATAATACAAAAAACGACCACAGCCAAAAACTTTGAGAACAAAGTTTTGTTAGAAAAGTCTATAAGGTCATTCAAGTTTTTATTGTTTCTTTGTAATAATATTGCTCAAGTACCTATAGCTAAATTTTTCAAGAATGAATTTCACCAACTTTGGCAAATACCTACTTCTTCTAAAGGCGGTATTTAGACGACCAGAAAAGTTTAAGATTTACATGAAAGCCATATTCACTCAAATGAATTTCATTGGTGTAGGCTCCCTGGGTTTAATTGCAATCATCTCCACCTTCATTGGTGCAGTAATGACGCTACAAATTGCCTTTCAGTTGGTAAGTGACTTTATTCCAAAAACTATTATTGGCTCAGTAAACAGAGATTCAAGTATATTAGAGTTAAGTCCCACCATTACAGCTATCGTACTGGCAGGCAAGATCGGCTCTGCCATCTCTTCAGAGATTGGAACGATGAGGGTAAGTGAGCAAATCGATGCCCTGGAGATCATGGGCATCAATTCTCCTGGCTACCTAATCCTTCCTAAAATCATCGCCGGTATTACCATGGTTCCATTATTGGTAATCATGTCTATGTTCTTAAGCATTGCAGGTGGGTATCTTGGGGGTACACTTTCGGGTGCAGTATCTCCTTCTGAATATATTGAAGGTATCACTACAGATTTCAATCCTTACACCATTGTTGTTGCTTTAACAAAAGCTTTCGTTTTCGGATTCATCATCACTTCAGTTCCTGCTTATGAAGGCTTTTACGTAAAAGGTGGCGCATTAGAGGTGGCTCAGGCAAGTACAAGAGCAGTTGTAGTAAGTTGCATTTCTATCCTTGTTTGTGATTACCTTGTAACCCAGTTATTACTATGATCGAGATTCAAGACATTCGCAAATCCTTCGGTGATAACGACGTACTTAAAGGCATCTCCGGAACGTTCGAAGCTGGTGTAACTAACCTGATCATCGGTGGTTCAGGATCCGGTAAATCAACCCTTCTAAAATGCATGGTTGGCCTCCACCGTCCTGAAGACGGAATCGTAAATTATGACGGTCGTGAGTTTACCAGCATGAATTTCGAAGAAAAGATCGAGATCCGAAAAGAAATTGGAATGCTCTTCCAGGGTTCGGCCCTGTTTGATTCCATGACAGTTGAAGACAATATCATGTTTCCCTTGAATATGTTTACCGAGCAAAGCGTTAGCGAGAAACTGGATCGTGCCAACTTTTGTTTGGAACGGGTAAACCTCGAAGGTAAAAACAAACTGTACCCTGCTGAATTATCTGGGGGGATGAAAAAGCGGGTAGGCATAGCTCGAGCAATTGCCATGAATCCAAAATATTTGTTTGTCGATGAGCCCAATTCAGGACTTGATCCAAAAACATCTATCGTGATTGATGAACTGATCAAAGAGCTTACCGAAGAATACAATACCACCACAATTGTAGTAACACATGATATGAACTCAGTAATGGGTATCGGGGATTACATCCTTTTCTTGCATGAAGGAAAGAAATTTTGGGAAGGCTCTAATAAAGAAATTGCCCACACTGATGTTGAAGAACTAAACGACTTTGTTTTCGCGAGCCGCTTTATGAAAGCAGCGAAAGGAAAATTTTAACACACCACAATTTATGATAAGCCTGTTAACACCCACGCATTGGAAAGACTACGAACTGATTGACTGCGGGGATTTTGAAAAGCTGGAACGCTTTGGAAATCTTGTTTTATCCAGACCAGAGCCTCAGGCAGTTTGGAAAAAGACGCTTTCCGAATATGATTGGAAGAAACAAACCCACATCAAATTTAAAGGACGCTCCGCAACTTCAGGCGAATGGTTAAAAAGCTCAGCCCATCTTCCAGATCGTTGGAATGTTGCATACTCAAACGATGAAGTAACCATCAATTTGAGGCTTGGCTTAACTTCCTTTAAACATGTGGGCGTATTTCCAGAGCAGGCAGTAAACTGGGATTATATCTCCTCATCCATAAAGAAATTCAAATGTTCCAGTCCCAAGGTCCTCAACCTCTTCGCCTATACTGGAGCTGCTTCACTCATAGCAAAAGCAGCCGGAGCCGATACCACCCATGTGGATTCCATAAAACAAGTAGTGAACTGGGCCAATGAGAATCAGGAATTATCGAAACTAAAGGATGTGCGCTGGGTAGTGGAAGACGCCCTTAAATTTGTAAAAAGAGAGCTTAAAAGAGGCAAAAAGTACAATGGAATCATTTTAGATCCACCTGCTTTCGGTCATGGTCCAAATGGAGAAAAATGGAAATTGGAAGACCACATTCAGGAAATGATGCATGATGTAGTGCAACTGTTGGATGAGGAAGAACACTTCTTAATCCTCAACACCTATTCTCTTGGTTTCTCATCAGTAATAGTAGAAAACCTAATTAAAACCTCTTACCCACAGGTGCAGAACCTGGAAACTGGTGAGCTTTATTTACAAGCTACCTCTGGTATTAAATTGCCTTTAGGGGTGTTTGGTAAATTCAATAAGTTTTTATAAACTGAACCACTTTTAAATTCGTTATAGGAGTGTTATACTTGTAGCAATTTATTAAACTGCCATCAAACTGTTTTGATGCACTATTTTACCAAAAAAACAAATCTTAAAATGAAGTTACCTCAACTAGCAGCGATGCTTATGGTCGGAATTATCTCTATCGGCTTATCTACCAGTTGCACATCAGAGACCAAAAAGACAAGTGGTAAGGATTCTATCACTGTAAAAGGCGATTCAACAGCTGTACCTCAAGTTGGAACAACCCGAGACCCAGTTGACACCGCTAAATATAACGCCAAAATCAAACGACTGGCCAATGGTGATACCACAGGAAGGTGGCCGGTAAAAAACCAACCCTATCCATTGGCAGGTGCAATTCTTCCATTTAAGAGAATCGTTGTTTATTATGGGAACCTGCACTCTAAAAAAATGGGTGCTCTTGGAGAATATGCTCCAAAAGAAATGTGGAGTCGCTTAAACAAAGAGATCAAGCATTGGGAAAAAGCAGATCCTTCAACTCCTGTTCAGGCTGGTGTACATTATATCGCAGCAGTGGCGAGTGGTACTCCTGGAAAAGACGGAAAATACATTAATCGCATGGGTAACAATCAGATTGACTCAGTGATGAAAATTGCCAAGATGCATAACGCCATTGTATTTCTTGACCTTCAAGTGGCCTTAAGCAACCTAAAAGCTGAGTTACCAAGGATAGAAAAATACCTTCAGCTGCCAAACGTACACTTAGGTATTGATCCCGAATTTTCTATGAAAGACGGAACTCTTCCGGGCAAAAAAATCGGAACTTATGACGCTGCTGACGTAAATTATTGCGCAGAATACTTGACTAATCTTGTAAAGAAATATAACCTGCCCCCAAAGGTTTTTGTGGTACACCGTTTCACTAAAAAGATGCTAACGAACTACAAAAGCATTAAATTGCGTCCAGAAGTTCAAATTGTAATTCATATGGATGGATGGGGTGAGCCTGATTTAAAAATTGGTACTTACCGTCATTTTATCTTCTCTGAACCGGTTCAATTTACAGGATTTAAATTGTTCTACAAAAACGATTTGAAGAAAGCACCTAACCGTTTGATGACTCCAGAGGAGCTGTTAAAACTTAAGCCTGCTCCTATCTATATTCAATATCAGTAAGAATTATTTAAGTATATTTTCCAAGGATACATACACTGCCTCGAACGCAGTAACTATGAAGTCGGGTTGTGCTTTGAGTGAGGCCGCCATGCTTCCGCAGTGAGGCCGCGGTGAGGCCGCCTTTTGCTTAGGCAAAAGGCGGCCTCACCGCGCTTTGAGTGTTCATTCAGGGTGGGTACACCCAGACTAGTAATCGAGCCAATAATCACTTCGTAGTATTAGTAGTTGAATTCTGCGTTACTGGATGGGTTATCAAGCTTAGTACTTTGTCGCTTTCCATTAACAATCGCATGTATCATATTGATTTGTGAATCGTGCTGCTCGTACAATATATCATTCTGAATGCTAAACTTCTTAACTGGCGCAACGGCATCCGATTCAAAATAACACCAGGCAGCCTCCTCTTCAATTTCGTAACCTATAAACCGAAGTGGTAAAATCACGCCATTGGCGCTCACTTTTAAATGACTGTTTATATAAGCGGCAATGCACTCATTTACCTTTTTTCTATCTTTCGGTTTCAAAATGTTTACGCTGATCTTATATTTTTTATCGATCGCCTTCTCCAGATCGTCAAAAAAAATCCGGGTGCTTACCTGTACCACCCGGGTCTTTTGAACTTGCTCAATTTCCGTAACGCTCACGTAAAACGGGTGAAAGAAGGAAAGCCAAATGAATAACAAGCGTGGTAACATAGTTGAATAGCTATTAGAATTTGTGGATATAGATTCCAATCTTTGAGCAAAATTACGAATAATACCCCAATGCAGGATTTCTCTTTGTACTTTGACCTCGGCTTCCACCATATTTTGGATTGGAATGGTTACGATCATATCCTGTTTGTGATCGCTCTTTGTGGGATATATACCCTTAAAGATTGGAAGAAAGTATTAGTATTGGTTACGGCATTCACCATTGGGCACAGCATAACTCTAGCTTTTAGTGTGCTAAACATCGTTCATTTCAACAAGGAGATCATTGAGTTTCTAATCCCTGTAACCATCCTAATTACTGCAGTTATTAATATCTTAAGCAAGAAAACAAAGCCTAAAAGCTTAAATTTAAAGTATATACTGGCGCTGGCCTTTGGTTTTATTCATGGCATGGGGTTTTCAAACTATTTAAAAAGTCTTTTAGGAAAAAGTACTAACATTGTATCCGAATTGTTCGCTTTTAACATTGGTTTAGAGGTTGGGCAGGTGATAATTGTGATCGCCACACTAATCCTTGCCTTTATTTTAGTTTCAATTGTAAAAATTAGGCTATGGGACTGGACATTCTTCCTGTCTTCAGCTATATTTGGTATCTCGTTTATCATGGCGGCTGAGCGGCTTCCGGCACTTTTATAAAACTTATGAAGAAATACCTACTTTTTTTAACCGCCTTGCTGATCGGCTCAGGTGCATATGCGCAGTTGTTGACTAATCCAGGATCGAATCATGGAAATAAGTTTGAACAACTGGGGACGATCTTGTCAACCCCAAACTCATACAGAACAGCATCTGGTGCACCAGGTTCTGCCTATTGGCAGCAGCGGGCTGATTATGTAATCAATGCAGAACTTGACGAGAAAAAATTGTTGCTTACAGGATCAGAGACGATTACCTATTCCAACAATTCACCAGATCCTCTGAGTTACTTGTGGGTACAATTGGACGAAAATCAACATAAGGCCACTAGCGATAATATGCTGACCGAAACCAGCAAGATGACGGATAAGATGACGTCTAAGGCATTATCAGGTATCCTGAATGCAGAAAATGATCTGGGGGTTAAAATCGTAAAACTAACTGATGATGCTGGAAAATCTATTCCATATGTGATTAACAATACCATGATGCGCATTGACTTGCCGACGGTGTTAAGACCCGGACAGAAGTACGTGTTGAAGATTTCCTGGAACTATAAAATATCAGACCGTACTACAGTTGGTGGCAGAGGGGGGTACGAGTATTTCGCAGAGGACGATAATTACCTGTTCACCATGACCCAATGGTTCCCTCGCATGGCGGTATATTCTGACTTTCAAGGTTGGCAAAACAAACAATTCGAAGGTCGTGGTGAGTTTGCACTGGCATTTGGAAATTACAAAGTTAATATGACTGTTCCAGCCGATCATGTGGTTGGAGGTACAGGAGAATGTCAAAACTATTCTCAAGTGTTGAGTGCTGCCAGTATGAAAAGATGGAATGAAGCGCAATCCGCAAAAACACCTATTGAGATTGTAAATCTCGCTGAGGTTAAAAATGCGATGGGCAAGCACTCTACGGCAAAAAAGACCTGGACATATGTTGCAGAAAACGTTCGGGACTTTGCATGGGTTTCTTCAAGGAGGATCGTTTGGGATGCCCTTGCAACTTATGTAGATGGTAAGAAAATCATGGCCATGTCTTACTATGGTCCTGAAGCTTATCCGTTATACAACAAGTATTCAACGAAAGTAGTTGCGCACACATTAAAAGTTTATTCAAAGCATACTATTGCGTATCCCTACCCTGTCGCAATCTCGGTAGAGGCATCAAACGGCATGGAATATCCGATGATATGTTTCAACTACGGTCGCGCAGAGAAAGATGGAACCTATACTGAAGCTATCAAATTGGGTATGATCGGCGTAATCATCCATGAGGTTGGGCATAACTTTTTCCCGATGATCGTGAATTCGGACGAGCGCCAGTGGACTTGGATGGATGAGGGATTAAATACTTTTTGCCAGTTTCTGGCAGAGCAGGAATGGGATAACAATTACCCATCCGGAAGAGGACCGGCGCATAAGATTGTCGATTACATGAAGATGCCTAAAGACCAGTTGGAGCCTATCATGACCAACTCCGAACAAATCGTAAACTTTGGTCCGAATGCCTATGCTAAACCTGCTACAGCACTAAATATCTTAAGGGAAACGGTGATGGGGCGTGAGCTTTTTGATTATTCTTTTAAAGAATATGCGAAGCGATGGGCCTTCAAACACCCAACTCCAGCAGATTTCTTTAGAACTATGGAAGATGCTTCGGGGGTTGATTTGGACTGGTTCTGGAGGGGATGGTTTTTTGGTACGGATCCGGTAGACATTTCACTGGATAGCGTGAAATCTTATAGGATGAACAGCATGAAGGCTGCCACAGAAAATGTTAATAAGAAAGCTACTTATGAACGAGACAACAAATACATTGGCAAAGAGCGCAACAGAGCTTCAGGGATTAAATTTGCTGTAGAACAAGATACTTCTCTTCTTGACTTTTACAATAAATTTGAGCGTTTCGAGGTGGCTAAAACGGCTGATCAGGAGTTTCAAACCTACTACAACGGATTATCTGATGCTGAGAAAAAGCTTTACGAAAGCAAGAAAAACTTCTATGAACTTAGCTTTTCAAACCTTGGAGGTTTGGTGATGCCTTTGATTCTGGAATGGACTTATACAGATGGAACTAAGGAAATTGACAGAGTACCAGCATACATTTGGAGAAAAAACGAGAATAGGATAACAAAAGTTTTCGCGAAAGACAAGCAAGTGGCATCGGTTCAACTTGATCCTTACCGCGAGACCGCAGATATTGATGAGAACAACAATGCGTGGCCAAGAAAGCTGAGTCCCTCAAGATTTGATTTATTTAAACAGCAAACGCCGCCTAGAGGAGCATCTGCTGGCGGAAATCCAATGCAACAGTCGAGAAAGAACTAGGTTATTGGTCGTTAGAAAAACCTTGTTAATAAAAAAAACCTTGAGGTATTAAAAGAACGTCATGCTGAGTTTATTTCAGCATGACGTTCTTATCAAAACACAACTCGTTTCAAAACATAAACATTGTTCAAAACACAACGATGTTTTCTCTACACTACTTCGCGGTCATTTGATTGAGTTGATGTTTCAGGGCATCAATCTGGGCTTGTTGCTCTTTAATCGCTGCCACTAAGACTGGGATCAGACTTTCACTTGATACCTCATCATACCGAATAGTTTTAGTACTGCCTTTTCCCGCTGGGAAAGTTTTAAAAGCCTCAAAAACCAGTTCAGGATGTTGCAATTTGAAATCTTGGGTTAGGAAACCATGCTGTATGCTGTCGGACAACTTTAGATCTTTCAGCATAGCGCTATTATACTTAAAAGTCACTGGTTTTAGTGCTGTCAGGTACATCAGTGGATTATTAATTTCTGCAACACCTGTTTTTAAATGCTTTTCTTCGATCTTTTGAGCGCTTAATGAAAATGCGCATAGCGTTACTAAGAGTCCTGTAACAAGACCCTTTTTTTGAATAGGATTTATCATAATTTTTGCTCGTTTAATGAATATTAATTGTAATTGGATTTGCAATTAACACTCAGGGGGCAAATACACGGAGGATAAATAGTGAGTGACTGCACCTTGTAGATAGTGCGTATGAATAGTTCTGGAAGGCAAATCAACGTAGATTAGGTCCACATCATAAACCAATTCATCAAAAGGTGATTTTACTTCCTTAGTTTCTTGTTCCTTTTCGCTTTTGTTTTCAGATTGGTCTTCTGAAGGTGTCCAGGCTGTTTTAACCTGTTCTTTGGATTGGCTGAAGAGTATGGTGCATTTTACCGACAGGAATGACAGCAATAATAGAATACCTACAAATCTCTTAAGCGTCTGCATATTAAAATAGTTTGGTCTGCCCCTTATCATCAATGTCAATGTCGCCAGGATTTGTAATCTCTAGTTTAATATCCTTAATAGGTGGTGTCTCTGCTTTTGGCTGGTCGACCGGCTTGTCAGACTTCCAAGCTTTCTTCTCATTAACAATTTCAGGAGCGTTTAGTTCTATACCAGCAGGTTTTAGTTCTTCTGCTACCTGATCTTCATCAGTATTTTCTTCTTGAGTAGATTCCTCATCCTCCAGAGCGGCAGATATAATAACCTTCTGTTCAATTATCGGATCAATCTCCCCGTTACTTGAGATACTGATATTTTTAACTTCATGCTGACTTAAACGATTTCCATTGGCTTTGATACCTTTGACATCAATAAAATCGGCCAGAACAACCTCAATGGTCTCCGGAATTAACGTCTTTCCCTTCAAAAGTTCTACGGTAAGAACTGCCGCAGGATTGCTGGTCAGGTATATAAATTTAGACCCTGCTTCTTCACTGATCAAGCCGCCCTTTCTACCAACCGCTATAGCTTCAAACACGAATCTTTTAACGAAGTAGTTCTTTGCTTTGCCTTCATATTGAACCAATGCGAACGGTTTCTCCGGATCGTACTTTTGGATCAATATCAGGTCAGCGTCGAAGTGATTACTCAACTCAAAAGTACTTAACTCATACCATCCATCTTTGTGCACCTGTAGAATCTTATCGTCACCATCAAACTCTCCAAGATATTTACCGCGACTGTCAACATTAAGCCTTCTAAGCAATTCATCGTACCAAATCTTCAAGCCGGACAATGTTGACACGCCTTTGCTTTTAAAAAGAACCTTTTTAAGGGGATACTTGGAAACAATGTTTCCTTGAGACGCCCGACCCTTAATGGCGATCTCTGCATAATCAAGATCGAATTGTAGTTTCTTAAGCTTAGCATGTGGCTTTAACTGAACGGTGATAACTTCAGCTTCCCCATTCGGGTTTGCAGTAAAATACAATACTTTAGATCCTTTGCTGCCTTTTGTTAAGTCGTATTCTTTGTCGCGGGTTACCCCCACAACAGCAAAACGTTTTACGTAAGAAACTCCGGTACCTCCATCTTTATAAACCAGGTTATAAATCGTTCGCTCATCGCCTTTCTTAAAAACCTGCGCGTGGAGGATTCCTTTACCCACAAAAGTCTTATCAGCGACCTTTGTGATGATGCATTTTCCGTCTTCCCTAAACACAATGACCTCATCGATATCCGAGCAGTCGGCGACAAATTCATCCTTCCTTAATCCCGTTCCAATGAATCCATCCTCTCGGTTCATGAATAGTTTCACATTGGCCAGCGCCACTTTAGAAGCTTCCACCCTATCGAATAGGCGAATTTCCGTTTTGCGCTCGCGACCTTTCCCGTACTTATCTTTCAGTTTTTGAAACCAGGCAATGGCATAGTCGGTTAGGTGTCTTAAATGATTTTTAACCACTTTAATCTCATCGGCCAATGCTTTCATTTGGTCATCTGCCTTTTTAACGTCAAAGCGGGTGATGCTACTCATCGGTTTATCGATCAGCCTCTTTAAATCTTCTGGTTGAATGTCCCGGTATAATATCTCTCTGAAAGGAGCGAACAATCGGTTCAATACCTCCACTACCATTTCAAAATTGTTGGAATTCTCGTATTCAGGGTGCTTATACATGCCCTCCTGAATAAATATTTTCAGCAATGAGCTGAAGAATATCTTTTCCTGTAACTCATGAAGTTTGATTTCCAATTCCAATTTTAACAGTCCTTTGGTATGAACTGTATTCTGAATCAGGATGTCATTTACACTTAGAAACTGCGGTTTATCATCCCTGATTACGCAGGTATTAGGAGAGATTGATACCTCACAGGAGGTAAATGCATACAAGGCATCAATGGTAACATCGGGAGAAATACCAGGTGCAAGGTGAATTACAATCTCAACATTTGCCGCGGTGTTGTCTTCAATCTTCTTGATCTTAATCTTACCCTTATCGTTTGCAGACAGTACACTATCAATCACAGAGCCTGTTGTAGTACTATAAGGTACCTCTGTGATCACCAAAGTTCTTTTGTCTTTTTCGGTAATCTTTGCGCGTACCCTAATACGTCCACCCCTCATACCCTCGTTGTAAGCAGAGAAATCTGCCGCACCACCAGTAAAGAAATCTGGAAGAATATTTGGTCGCACACCCTTTAATGATTCGATGGAAGCATCGAGCAATTCGATAAAATTGTGCGGCATTACTTTAGTAGCCAAGCCTACGGCAATACCTTCCGCACCTTGCGCCAATAGCAAAGGAAACTTTACTGGAAGGGTTATTGGCTCATTATTTCTACCATCGTAACTCAGTTGCCAAACCGTAGTATCAGGATTGAAAACCACTTCGTTCGCAAACTTGGAAAGTCTTGCTTCAATATACCGCGGTGCTGCGGCATTATCACCAGTAACAGGATCTCCCCAGTTACCTTGCATATCAATCAATAGTTCTTTTTGTCCGATCTGAACCATGGCATCACCGATAGATGCATCACCGTGAGGGTGATATTTCATGGTATTTCCGATTACGTTTGCCGCCTTGTTAAACCTTCCATCATCCATTTCTTTTAGGGAATGCATAATGCGGCGTTGCACTGGCTTCAGGCCATCATTGATGTGGGGTACAGCGCGATCAAGAATTACATAGGAAGCGTAATCGAGGAACCAGTTTTCGTAAAGCCCATTGATAGGGATTACAGTATGCGTACTTTCTTCGTTTACGTTGTCTTCTATTTCGTCACTCATCAAAAATGGTTTGGATTCCGTAAATATAAGGGTTTGAAACCTTATTTGCCAAGCCGCTCTTCAACGAATGTAAATGGTAACAGGTTCTTAATACTGCTAACTTTCACAACCTCACCGCCGATGCAGTAGAAGAGAACTTCAATCTCTTTTTTCTGCTTTTGTTCAAATTCTGCCATCACCTGCAGACATGCCCCACAGGAGGTAATCGGGTTCATAATCTTAAAATTATTTGTTTGCGCCGTGATCGCCATTTTCTCAATAATTACTGTTGGTTTGGAAGCACCAATCCCAAATAGCGCCACACGTTCGGCACATAATCCTGAAGGGTAAGCTACATTTTCCTGATTACTGCCTGTTACAATAGAACCATCATTAAGCTGAACAGCTGCACCTACCCTAAACTGTGAATATGGCGAGTAAGATGTGTCTAAAGCGCGCACAGCATGTTCGCAAAGCACTTTATCTGCAGACTCTAGCTCTGAAATATCACTAAAGTTTTTGTAACTAATCGTGAAGGTTTTTTGCTCCATATTTAAACATACGTAAAAAAGGATTGTTGTATACCTGATGGCATGGTTTTAGTTGTTATGCAAAAAGTTTTACTTTTCAAAATCGCTTAGGTTGAATAAATATATACGTAAAAGTTTAAAGGTTATACTTTGGATAGTCGCAAGTATTATCCTGTTGGTGGTATTGGTAGCCGTGTCGCTTAATATTCCAGCTGTACAAAACTTTGTTAAGGACAAGGCAATAACCTACTTGAAAAAGAAAACGAAGACAGAAGTTCGTCTGGAAAGCATCAAAATAGCGCTCCCCAAGGACGTGGTTTTGAACGGCTTCTACATCGAAGACTTAAAAGGAGACACCCTACTGTATGCACAGCGTTTGGCGGTGGACATTAGCCTGCTAAAACTTCTTAGCAATAAAGTAGAAATAAATAGCATTTCACTAGAAAAAATCAGGGCTAATGTAACCAGGATAGACCCTGATACATCTTTTAACTTCTCATTTTTAGTGGATGCTTTTATGACCGAGCAAAAGAAGCCGGATGAGATTGTGGCAAAAGATACTACTTCCACCCTTAAATTTTCAATTGATAAAGTCAGTTTCCAAGACATAGGCATCGTTTATCGTGACGATGTTGCAGGGAATGACCTAAGGCTAAACCTGGGGGAGTTTAAAGCTAAGCTGAAAGAGTTTGATCTGGCAAACCAACATTATGTAATAAATACGCTCTCACTTAAGAATACTGCCGTTAAATACCTGCAGCAAAAACCGCTTACTGTACTAGCTGCCAACCTTAAAAAAAGCATCGATACTGCAAATACGGAATCGGGGAAATTACCGCTCGTGGAGATCAATGACTTTGCCTTCAACAACATTAACATCAATTTTGATGATCAAACTTCTGGGACTGCGGCTGACGTAAAACTAAATAGTTTGCAGCTTACAAAGCTTTTTATCGATTTAACGAACAGCAATTATAAGGTTGGAGAAGGAAAGATTAACAATACCCTTCTAAACTTTAGCGCACCCGGTAATAAAACAAATGTAAACTTGAATGAGTTCTCATTAACGGAGCTGATTGCCGATGTTAAAAACGGTAAGTATAGTTTAAATGAAACTGTTTTAAACAAGTCAAATGTTGTCGTTGCAATGAGTCCCGTCAAAGGGGCTACATCTTCAAAAAACACGGACACAGCTGTCAAGTCAGCCACTTTGTCTCTGACAGTAAATAAGTTAAGTCTCGCCCAAAATAATATTCAGTTTGACAACACCACTGCTAAACCTACAAAAGGCATGGACTTCAATCATTTAAAGATTGGAAGTTTAGGTCTGGTAGCCGAAGCGCTAGGCTATAGCGATACATCTATCAGCGTGAATGTAAGGTCAGGCAGCTTTAAGGAGAAGAGCGGTTTCCAACTTACCAAATTGCAGGGAAATGTAGTTTATTCGGATAAGGCCATTAAAGTTCAGGGCTTTGAAGCCCGGACGCCGAATACGTTCATTCAAAATAATACAACGCTTAGCTACACAATGCTTGAGGACCTTACAAAGCATCCGGAACGGGTTAAAATAGCTATGTCGGTCAACAACACAACTATTGGTTTAAAGGATGTGGCATATTTTAGTGATGCTGTACCTGCAAATTACCGCAATGAAAAAGTCAAAGTGAGTGCCAGCCTGAGTGGCTACATGAATAATCTATCTATTCCTAAACTACAGGTTACTGGCTTAAAAAGCACCTTCATAGACGTTAGCGGTACAGTAAAAGGTTTGCCAGACATAAACAAAACCTATCTCGATCTTAATATTAAAAGATTTTCATTAACCAAAAGGGATCTACTAATTGTTATTCCACGAAAGGCCCTACCTGCATCGATCGAATTACCCAATGTTATTGCAGCAAATGGAAAATTCAAAGGTTCAATGACTAATTTCCAAACTGCCTTTAACATCAGGACCGACATGGGAGCGGCCAAATTAGTAGCCAATATGAAAGGTGCTAAAGGTAGAGAGCGGTATGCTGCCAATATAAGCCTGAATAACTTCAATGTTGGGCGTTTACTTAAAATGCAACCGAAGCTGGGCAGGATCACTGCGAAAGCAACAGTTAGTGGGATGGGCCTGGATGCTAAAAAAGCTTCAGCGAAGGTTAGCGCTCAAGTAGTCAGCGCCTATTATAACAAATATACATTTAGGGATCTAATGCTTAGTGGAACTTATGCTGCTGAAAAGCTTAACTTAAAAAGCAGCATGGCAGATACTAACGCTAACTTTAGCTTAATTGCTGCGGTGAATATGGCGGGTAAATATCCTGCAGTGAAAGCAGATTTAAACCTTAAACAAGTTGACCTGCAGCAACTGAACTTTAGTCCGACTGAATTCAGAATCGCTGGCTTGGTAAATGCTGATATTAAAACTGCAGATCCTGATTATCTGAACGGAGATGTGAGCATCAGGGGTTTACAACTAGTTAAAGAAGGTCAGAAATTCAACCTCGATACCGTAGACATACATTCTGAAGCCACTGCAGAACAAAACTTATTGACGCTTAAATCTGAAGTTTTAAGTGCCAAAATAGATGGTAAATATCAACTAACAAATCTTGGAAGCGCTGTTATCAACCAAATTAATAAATACTATCAATTCGGTGTCGTCACGAAGATCCCAGATCAGCGTGTTAGGTTTAGCATGAACTTTTATAACCCTAAATTCCTAAGCAACTTTGTTCCATCCTTGAAAACCTTCGCCCCTGCTAACATTAATGGTTTGCTGGATACACAAAAAGACAGTTTACTAATGAGGGCTTCTTTTCCTCAGGTCGTCTACGGCGATTACAAAGTCGATACTACTTTGCTAAACATCAACAATAGCAATCAAAAGTTAAACTATAAGCTTACGATCAAAAGTGTTCAAAGCCCGTCGATCGCATTATTTAACTCGGAAGTCAGTGGAGATGCAGCCAACAACTTGCTTGGATTAAATGTGTTTTTAAGAGACAATCAGCGAAAAAACAAATATGTTTTAGGTGGCACATTTAAAAGTATAAACAAAGATTTTCAGTTTAGCTTTGACCCTAACAAGTTGCTGTTAGACTACCAAAAATGGATGGTTTCTCCAGATAATTACTTACAGTTCGGGCAATCGGGAATTCTGGCGCATGAGTTTAATCTTAGTCAGGGCAATCAGATGTTAAGAATCAATAGTACAGACAATACACCAAACTCGCCGGTGAAAGTTGAATTGAAAGATTTTAGAATTGAAACCCTTACTAAGTTTGCTAAACAGGATAGTGCATTAGCTGGCGGTATTATCAATGGAACAGTAGATGTGAAGGACCTGGTGGGCAGTCCAAAGTTTGAAGCAAACATGACTGTAGACCAATTGAGGTATCAAAAAGATCAGCTTGGAACCCTGAGAATAGCAGTAAACAACAACACGGCCAATGCATTTGAAACAAACATTGCGTTGACTGGCGTACATGAACTTAGAGTGAATGGTTTTTATTATACCAATACGGAGAATGCATTAGATTTAACTGTAAACATAGATAAGATTGACCTAAAAGCTTTAGAGAGCCTATCGATGGGCCAGATTAGGAATGGGTCGGGTACCGTTACTGGCCAGCTAAGCGTGAAGGGATCTACAGCGGCACCAAGAGTTCTTGGAGATGTGAAGTTCAATCAGGCTGCCTTTACTGCTACATACGTTGGATCATATTTTAGAATGCCAAATGAGACCATTAGCTTTACTAATCAGGGGATAAATTTTAACGACTTTAACATCCTGGATTCATTGGGGAAAAAGGCTACTATCAGTGGTGGTGTACTTACAACTGACTATACGAACTTCAAGTTCAATATGAATATTGCCACTGATAATTTCAGGGCATTGAATTCTACATCTGCAGACAATGACATGATCTATGGTACTGTTTTTCTGACCAGTGACATCAAAGTTCGAGGCAACTTAAATCAGCCAAATGTTGATATGAACCTGAAGGTTGAGAAAGGTACGAAGTTCTTTTTTGCCATGCCACTAAGTGACCCTTCGGTTATTGATCAGGAAGGGATTGTTCAGTTCATTGATGCGGACGCTGCCCCTTATAATGGTCAAAAAGCATTAAAGGCCGACAGCATAAGTAGATCACCAATCAAAGGAATAAGTTTAAGTGCTAATCTGTTGATTGACCACGAAGCAGAACTGAACGTAGTTGTGGATCCATCAAATGGTGACGCCCTGAAAATAAGAGGAGATGCGAACCTGATTGCAACCATGGATCCGAGTGGCAAGACTAGCTTAACCGGTCGGTACGAAGTTAATGACGGATCCTACAATTTATCTGTAGGTCCACTTAAAAAAGCGTTCAAGTTTGTTAAAGGAAGCACCATTGTGTGGACAGGAGATCCGATGTCGGCCAACGTCAACCTCACTGCGCTATATGAGGTGAATGCGGCACCTATAGATCTGTTAAACGATCCACAAGACAATACCTTGAAAACGAAACTTCCCTTCCAGGTGTACCTCATTATGAAAGATGAGTTATTAAAGCCAACAATCTCCTTCCGTATAGATTTACCTGAAAACGAACGTGGTGCCAATCAGGGTCGGGTATATACAAAGCTTCAGCAGATCAATCAGGATACAAATGATTTAAATAAACAGGTTTTCGCATTGCTTGCTCTAGGCAGATTCATTGCAGACAATCCATTCCAAAGCCTTGCAGGCGGCGGTGGCGGTATTTCTTCATTGGCAAGATCTAGTGTGAGTAAATTGCTGACTGAGCAATTGAATAACCTTGCCTCAGACTTAATTACTGGTGTTGAATTGAACTTCGGCGTAAATACTTCTGAAGATTACTCGACAGGATCTTTAGAACAGAAAACTAATCTGGAAGTCGGATTGTCTAAAAAACTACTGAACGACAGGCTGACTGTAACAGTAGGTAGTTCATTCGGCCTGGAAGGCCCTCCTACTCAAAACCAAAACTCCACAAATATTGCGGGTAATGTAAATGTTGAATACGCATTATCTCAAGATGGAAGATATCGTTTGAGAGCCTATAGACGGAACCAGAACGAAGGAGTTGTAGAAGGCCAGATAATCGAGACTGGAGTTGGATTTGCCTTGGTGGTCGACTATAATAAGTTCAAAGAGATCTTTCAAAAGAAAGAGTCGAAAGCGCAGAGAAAGGCCAGAAAAGAGAAGAATAAGCAACGGGAGCAGGAGAATAAGAATAAAGAAGCACAAGACCAGAAATTAAAAAATGAAGAACCAGACTAGACTTTTAACATTCATCTTTCTATGCCTTGTTGTAGCCGGTTGTAGTAGTACAAGGGGTCTTAAGCCTGGGCAGATTTTATATACAGGAGCAGATGTTAAGATTAACCCTGACACTTCTTCAAGGATAGATGATGAAAAGTTCGTAAGAAACACGCTTAAAGCAAAAACTAGACCTAACCCGAACAAGTCCATTTTAGGCTTTAAGTATAAGCTGTTTTTTTACAACCTAGCTGGAGAGCCTAAGAAACCAAAAGGTTTTAAGCATTGGCTTAGAACGAAGTTAGGCGAACCCCCAGTACTTCTATCAGAGGTTAAAATTAAGTATAATAACGACGTATTGACCAGTTATTTGATTAGCCAGGGTTATTTGCAATCCGTTGTTACTGGCGATACTATAGTAAAAGGCATGAAGGGAAAAGCTGTTTATACGGCGCTAACCGGACAGAGGTACAAAATAAATAGTATTAGCTTCCCGAAAGACAGCGGCAACCTGGCAAATATTATCAACCAGAACAAAGACAAATCGCTATTGAAAGTTGGTGATTTCTATGATCTGGATACCTATAAAAATGAGCGTATCAGAATAGATAACGATCTGAAAGAACTAGGTTACTTCTATTTCAGTCCTGATTATTTAATTCTACAGGTGGATAGTACTATTGGAAAAAATCTGGTAGATATACGTGTGAGGGTAAAAAACATCGCCCCAGATGCGAGCCTGAAACCCTTTACTATAAAGAACATTAACATCTATCCCAATTATAGTTTACGCCGGGATAGCACGCTTAGAAAGCTTGATCCTATCCTTTTTCATGACTTCAATATTTATGATGATAGGAACACGTTTAAACCGGGGGTATTTGATAGATTGGTTTTCTTTAAAAAGAATGAGCTTTACAATAGAAGAGACCACAACTTATCCCTGAATAGGATGGTGAGTATTGGTGCTTTCCAAAATGTAAAAGTAGAGTTTCTTCCCCTGGATAGTTTTAAAAACGACCAACTTGATCTGAACATTTTTCTCAGCCCCCTTAAAAAGAACTCATTATCGTTTGGCGTGACTGGAACCAGTAAGTCGAACAATTTTGTAGGATCTGAACTGAAGTTAACACAAACTACCAGGAACCTATTTAGAGGCGCGGAGATTTTAGAGATTAGCGCAAGTGGGGGCTTTGAGACACAGGTTAGCGGAAAATCTGCACAGAACCTAAACTCTTACTCATTAACTGGAGAAGCTAAGTTAACCTTCCCAAGGTTTATCGTCCCTTTCATTAACCCAGGTTCTACCAATGGATTTATCCCTAAAACAATAACTTCTATTTCTTACCAATTACTAAACCGGGGTTCTTTGTATACTTTAAATAGCTTTAAGGGAGAATTTGGCTACAGCTTTAAAGAGAACCAATACAAAGAACACATCTTTAATCCAATATCAATTAATTATGTACAGCCGAGCATCAAACAGAAGGATACGGTTGCTTTATTTGATTCAATCCCCGGTTTAAGATATACCCTACAAAGGCAGTTGATTATTGGTAGTAATTATAATTTTACCTATACCAATCAAATGGATCAGTCGAGAAGGAATAACATGTATTTCAACGGATCGATTGAAACAGGCGGTAACGTTTGGGGCTTATTTACACCAAAAGACAATCAAGGCAGAAGATCTCTATTCGATGTTCCATTAAATCAATTTGTAAGACTGGAAGCAGATTTTCGGGATTACTTCAAGGTTAACCGAGGAGTTACCTGGGCCAACCGTTTAAACTTGGGATATGGCTATGCCTATGGCAGCAGTAGCTCCCTCCCATTTGTCAGACAATTTTTCGCAGGGGGTAGTAATGACATCCGTGCTTTTAAAGCAAGGTCGCTAGGCCCTGGTATTTTTAAGGTATCAGATACCGTAAGATTCGCAGATCAGGGTGGAGATATAAAGCTAATGTTAAACACAGAGCTTAGGTTTAAAATTGTTAGTGTTTTATATGGAGCCATATTTGCAGATGCAGGTAACGTGTGGTTAAGAAAAGAAGATCCAGCAAGACCTGGTTCAGAATTTAAAGCTAAAAACATTTTAAACGAACTAGCTGTTGGTACTGGAGCTGGTTTAAGGGTTGATGCGTCCATTTTTGTAATCAGACTTGATGTTGCCTTTCCCGTTAGAAAACCATACTTACCTGAAGGACAACGATGGGTATTTGATCAAGTATCTTTTGGAAGCAGTTCGTGGCGAAAAGAAAACTTAATTTACAACATCGGTATTGGTTACCCTTTCTAGACATTTTTATGACGGCATTACAAAAAACGAAGACCTTCTTTATATCACTGTATAACTTATTTATTGCGGCCGGAAAGGGCTTCATAGAAGATAGGGTAATGAAGCTCAGCGCTGCGCTCGCCTATTACACCATCTTTTCACTAACCCCTTTGATTATAATCGTCATCTCAGGAGCAACACTTTTCTTGGGAGATAAATTGAATCCAGGGTCACAGTTATTTTCTGAAATCAGCCAGATGGTCGGTTCAGATGCCGCCGCACAATTGAAGTCATTTGTTGATCAATCCAATCTAAGAGATAAAGGTACTTTTGGGCTCATAGTGGGGATAGGCACGCTTATTATCGGTGCTACTGCAATATTTATAGAAATACAGGATAGCATAAATATGATCTGGAAGGTAAAAGCTGTACCTAAAAAAGGGTGGTTGAAAATGCTCACCAATCGCCTGCTATCCTTTTCATTAATCGCTTCATTAGGCTTCCTGCTGTTAGTGTCGCTAATATTAAACAGCTTGGTAGTAGGTATTGGAGACAAGCTTTCAGGACTTTCTGAAAAAGTGGGTGTGGAGAGGGTTTCTGAACTGTTTATGTTAATCGTCACTAATGCCTTAACCCTGGCCGTAGTTACCGCAATATTTACGATTATTTTTAAGGTATTACCTGATGTAGACTTGAAATGGAAACCAGCGATTATGGGTGCATTGTTTACTGCTGTGCTATTCAGCCTAGGTAAGTACGTAATCGGCATTTATATCGAAAAAGGAAATCCGGGTTCCGCATTTGGGGCAGCCAGTTCCATAATCGTAATTCTGGTTTGGATTTACTATACCTCCATTATCTTATACTTCGGGGCAGAATTTACACAGGTATACACAGAAAAATATCATAAAGAAGGTATGAGGCCCAGTAAATACGCAGTGTATACTAGAATTATTATCGATGAGAGGGAAGTTAAAGTACTGCCTCCCCAACATCCTGAAGAGACCAATGCTAATGCTGATAAGCCTGACAAAACTTAAGCAGATTCAGCCAGGTTTTCCTCGTCAACCACGTCATGCATTACGGCTGCAGTGCCTGCATCTTCCGTTGCTGAAACAAGTTCTTCAACTGTATCTTTTTCTACCCTGAGATTCCTGATGATGTGTTGCTGCCTGTCTGGAGTGTTTTTACCCATATAATATTCAAGCAAGTTCTTTATGGTCTGGTCTTTCAAAATAACTGGATCCAATCTGATGTCCTTACCAATAAATAAGCCAAATTCATCTGGAGAAATTTCCCCTAGTCCCTTAAATCGTGTAATCTCAGGCTTGTTTCCGAGCTTTTCAATCGCTCTTTTACGCTCATCATCGCTGTAACAATAAACGGTTTCTTTCTTGTTACGCACCCTAAACAATGGCGTTTGAAGGATGTAGACGTGCCCTGCACGCACAAGATCAGGGAAAAACTGCAGAAAGAAAGTCATCATTAGTAACCGGATATGCATGCCGTCAACATCTGCATCTGTAGCAATTACAATGTTGTTATAATGCAAACCTTCCAGGCCATCCTCAATGTTTAACGCATGCTGTAGTAAGTTAAACTCTTCATTCTCGTAAACAACTTTTTTGGTCAGCTCATAACAATTCAACGGCTTTCCTTTTAAGCTGAATACTGCCTGACAATCCACATCCCGGGATTTGGTGATTGACCCTGATGCTGAATCACCCTCTGTGATAAATAGCGTGGTCTCATATCGCTTGTCGTGTGTAGTATTGAAATGAACCTTACAGTCTCTCAGTTTTTTGTTATGCAATGAGGCTTTTTTAGCTCTGTCATTCGCCAGCTTTTTAATACCTGCGATGTCCTTACGTTCCCGCTCTGACTGCATAATCCTTTTCAACAAGGCATCGGCAACATTACCATGTTTGTGCAGGTAGTCATCAAGTTCCTTTTTAACGAAATCGTTGATGAATGTTCTTACAGATGGACCATCTGGGCCCATATTTTGTGAACCGAGTTTTGTCTTGGTTTGCGATTCAAACACTGGCTCCTGTACGCGTACAGATACGGCAGCAATGATTGAAGCCCGAACATCTGAAGCATCGAATTCTTTCTTGTAAAACTCTCTTATCGTTTTAACCACAGCCTCTCTAAAAGCGGCCTGGTGTGTACCCCCCTGAGTGGTATGCTGACCATTAACAAAAGAATGGTAGTCTTCACCATACTGCTGCCCATGAGTCATTGCGACCTCAATATCATTACCTATCAGATGAATGATTGGATAACGCAGCTCTTCAGGCTTGTTGAACTTGGAAAGCAAGTCATAAAGACCCCTTTCAGAAAAGTATTTTTGGTTATTGAAATTTACCGTAAGTCCAGTATTCAGGAACACATAGTTCCAGATCATGCTTTCTACAAAATCAGCGATGTAATGGTAGTTCCTAAAAATGCTTTCATCAGGATAAAAAGTGATGGAAGTACCGTTACGCTGCGTAGTATCCAGAATATCATAGTCCTGAATGATTTCGCCTCTTGAAAACTCTACTTTCTTGGTTTTTCCATCACGGTAAGCCTGTACAACAAAATTGGTGGATAATGCATTTACAGCTTTTGTACCTACCCCGTTCAGACCTACAGATTTCTGAAAGGCATTACTATCGTATTTACCCCCTGTGTTGATCTTAGAAACGCAATCTATAACCTTCCCTAAAGGGATGCCACGACCGTAGTCACGAACGTTAACTTTAGCATCTGAAACAGTAATGTCTATGATTCTGCCTGATCCCATCACGAATTCATCAATTGAATTGTCGACGATTTCCTTTAGCAGTACATAAATCCCATCATCCTGCGCAGAACCATCACCAAGTTTGCCAATATACATACCAGGACGCAATCTAATGTGTTCTTTCCAGTCGAGAGATCGAATACTATCGTCGTTATAAATTGGTTCTGCCATGATGTTTGAGTGTTTTACAAAACTAACCGAATATCCTTTGCTATCAACCACAAAGTTTCAACAAATACACATTTTCGTGTATATTCAACAAATCAAAACTGACTTGATGGAAAGCAAAAAACAACTCTCCTTATTCGACCTGTCGATGATCGTGGTGAGCCTTGTTATTGGTATGGGAATTTTCAGAACCCCTGTAAATGTTGCTAAAGCAGCACAGATTCCAGAACTGTTTTTTCTAGCATGGATCGCAGGTGGGTTTATCGCTTTATGTGGAGCGTTATCCTATGCGGAGATTGGTTCCAGGTTTCCTGTTACTGGAGGATATTACAAGATCTTCTCTGAGTTTTATCATCCTTCCATAGCTTTTGCGATCAACTGCATCATTGTGGTATCCAATGCTGGCTCTGTTGCTGGGGTGTCTATCATCGGAGCTGAGTATTTTAGCAAAGTGATCTTACCTGCGGAAATGCAAACTGAAACTTTTAGAATTATCATTGCAGCGGTTACCATTGTGTTATTTTACTTTCTGAACTTGCTGGGTCTAAGGGTGAGTTCTAAAGCACAGAATGTGCTCTCTATCATCAAGATGGGGATGGTACTTACCTTGATTGGATCTGTGTTTTTTGGTGCAAATGCCGGGACTGCTGTTCCCATGTTTAAAACTTCCTCCGGACTTGCCCCAACCTGGGTTGATTATGGAAAAGCCCTGGGTGTTTGCTTAATTGCTATTTCTTTCACATTTGGTGGCTATCAACAAACAATCAATTTTGGTGGCGAGATTAAGAATGCGAAGAAGATATTACCTAAAGGAATTATAATCGGCCTTGCCATCATTATCACTTTGTACATGGCGATCAATTATGCTTATGTAAAAGTGATCGGCTTTGAGCAACTGAAGTCTGCAGAAAGCATTGCAGCTATACTTGCAGGAAAAATATTTGGTCCGATGGGCTTTACGCTACTTTCTGGCTTAATCTACCTATCTGTACTAGGCTATGTCAACGTTAACCTGCTAAGTAATCCAAGAGCCATGTATGCCATGGGCGAAGAAAAGGCACTCCCAACCTTTTTCACTAAAAAGAGCAAGAAAACAGACGTTATGTATGTGAGTTTAACTGTGTTCGCACTAATTGCGATCCTGACATTGTTCTATGCGCAAACATTTGATAGGATCCTAAACTATACGATATTTTTAGATTGCATAGGGATGGCAACTTCAGTAGGGACGATTTTCTTTCTTAGGAAAAGAACAGCAAATATTGACAAGAGCACTATTTTTACCATGAAACTCTATCCGTTATTGCCATTAATATTTATAGCTGCCTACCTTTTTGTAGCAATCAGTATTTACAACGACGATCCTGAGGCCGCCACTAATGGACTCTTGATCTTTGCGGCATTCATCCTGATCTATTTTATAAACAAAATTTTAAATAGCCGCAAAAGCAACACGAACTATCCATAATTGGGATCAGTTTGGGAATGATGGGCTGGTACTGAGCTCATAAGCAAAAACCGAAACTAATCCGTACCTTTGTCGCCGAGCTGTTTAAAGCTCATTTTATTCATTAAACATAAGAACATTGTTATTCGAAGAATTAAACCTGATTGAGCCAATTTTAAAAGCGCTACAGTCAGAAGGTTACACACAACCTACCCCCATACAAGAACAATCCATCCCTAGTATATTACAAAACAGAGATCTTTTAGGCTGTGCCCAGACAGGTACAGGCAAGACTGCTGCTTTTGCGATCCCGATGTTACAGCTATTGAGCAAGCCACATCTAAATACTAAAGTCCATAAATCAATTAAAGCATTGGTGCTGACTCCAACCCGTGAGCTAGCTATCCAAATTGAGGAAAGCTTTAAGGCTTATGGAAAAAACTTACCAATCCGTCATTTGGTAATTTTTGGTGGCGTCGGCCAGAAAAGTCAAACAGATGCTTTGCATCGAGGAGTAGACATTTTGGTGGCAACTCCAGGAAGACTTTTAGACTTGATGAATCAGGGTTTTATCAACCTCCGCGATGTTGAGATCTTTGTTCTTGATGAAGCCGACAGGATGTTGGACATGGGATTTATCCATGATGTAAAAAAGGTAATTGCAAAATTGCCAGCTCAAAGACAAACTTTATTCTTTTCGGCGACTATGCCTAAGGAGATTCAAACTTTGGCTAACACCATTCTTACCAACCCTGTTAAAGTGGAAGTTACCCCGGTATCTTCTACAGCAGAGAAGATACAACAAGAAATTTTCTATGTAGATAAGAACGATAAAAAGAACTTACTAATCCATATTCTGGGCGATAAATCCATTCAGACGGCGCTAGTATTTACCCGTACCAAACATGGAGCAGATCGTATCGTTAAAGATCTGATCAAAGTAGGTGTTAAAGCGGAAGCCATTCACGGGAATAAATCTCAAAATGCGAGACAGCGTGCATTGACCAACTTCAAAGCGAAGATCACACGTATTCTTGTGGCTACGGACATTGCTGCACGTGGAATCGACGTTGATGAACTGACTCATGTAATTAACTATGAACTACCGAATGTTCCGGAAACTTATGTTCACAGAATTGGTAGAACTGGCCGCGCAGGCCTTAGTGGTATAGCACTATCTTTCTGTGATGGTGAAGAAAAAGAGTTTCTTGATGATATTGAAAAACTGATTGGATTAAAACTACCTGTTACGGAAGACCATCCTTTTGCCATGAGCTGGCAGAGCCTTTTAAGTGGCGCTGCTGCGGCGAAAGCCAATGGAAAAGCTAAGCCTCAGAGAGGTGCAAGACCTGAACGTAGCGGTGCGCCAAAATCGAGTGCTCCAAGATCAGATAGAGCTGACCGCCAACCTAACCTTAGTGGAGCGAAAAGAACGCCGAGCAGTGGTAGCAGGAGGTGGAGTGGAAAGAAGACTTCCAGCTAAGGTTGATAAAATAAGCCATTCTATTCCAAGGCTGAAGACTTTTGCTCCCTGAAAAAGGAAGCAAAAGTCTTCGAGGCCTTTCCATAGAAGACATATTTTACTCTAGCGGGAATGTTAGGGAAAAATTGAAAGGGAAGGGATTTTTAACTTTAGCTGCTTCCCTTTTTTGCCAAGAAAATTATGTTTTCTCAGAGAAGGCCTAGCGTCATTGCGCTTCTTCAGCGCAATTATGCAGACTTCGGAGAGAATGCTTAATTTTACCTTTAAGTTTTGCGTATCCGGATTATATGCATCCAGTGCATCACCTTCATTAAAGGATAAGTTGGATCCAGTTCAAACCAACGGGATGCAAAATTCGGACTATTAGGCTTTTTATGATGATTGTTCTGAAACAATTCACCCATCATCAGAAAGTCTAAAGGAATTGAATTTTTGCTATGGTCATTATTGTCGTGATTAGAATACCCATATTTGTGGCCGCACCAGTTAACAATTGCGCCATGCAATGGACCCATAAGGAAGTGAATAGGCAACAAAAGGAACATCCACCAGGCAGTTGCGAAGGTGACATAGAACCAAATGTAAAAACCTATAAAAATCATCCGTGTGACCCAGGAGTCTCCAATTTTATCAATAATTGGCCATGATGGATAATTATCCCTAAACTGCTCCTCCGGTTCGTGATTAAACTTAGCGTAGTTTAAATAGATATTCTTAGTCTGTATCATCATTCCCCATACGTCCTTTACAAAGTGTGGCGAATGCGGATCTTTCTCTGTATCACTAAAAGCATGGTGCATACGGTGAAGTATCGCGTAAGCTCTTGGATTTAAGAATGAAGATCCCTGAGATAGAAATGTAATGGTGTAAAAAAACTTCTCCCAAAAGCCATTCATTTTAAACATTTTATGAGAAGCATATCGATGAAGGAAGAAAGTTTGAGAGAATAGGGAAAGGAACCAGTGTGTTAAAAAAAATAGTAAAATAATCATATATATATAACGCAGAATTTATGTGTTTAGATGTTTCTATCTACCAAAATCGTCTTGAACCCTTACAATATCGCTCTCATCTGATGGCTTATCAAGATCAGTGTGCTGCCAGATTTCAGAAACAATTCCCCAGTCATCCAATCCAATTAGACGGTGTCTTTCTCCTTGCTTTAATTTGATTGAAGCTCCCGGAGCAAGCTTTTGCAAAGCACCCTCTTCGTCGGTTTCGCTTGTTATCACACCAACTGTGCCATTTACTACTCTCCATACCTCAGCACGACGGTGATGGTATTGCCAGGATAGACGAGTATTTGGAGCAACAATAAGAATTTTAGGACTCAATTTTCCGGAAATTCTTAGGTCTTCAACATTCAATCCCTCAAAATAGATATTCGCAAACTGTTGAGCCTGATCTTCATCAATAACAAAGAATCCTCCCCATGGACGAGTTTCATCGCGGTTTACAACATTAAATCCTTCAATCTTTAAACGTTGTGCCACGCCGTCAAATATTTCTTTTTTCTGATCTGCCATTTATATAGGTATTATTTAATTCCCAAACTTAGGTAAAACTGCTATAGGTTTCATAACTGCTTTTAAAAAAATTGAAGATTAGGCATTTCTAGAAAGCTTATCAATTTTTAGTAAATCTCCATTAAGATGATGAATGAGACCATTTAACAACGATATGTTTTTATTGTCCGACGGAACTTCTTCCATACAAAAACTCGAATACTTGTCAAAGAAGTCGTCATATATGTGATCCGGAACGTCAATAACTTTCAAATCCAGCTGACAGGTAGCGTGGTAAAGGAGCTGGGCTATCGAAAGATAGACAGCATTTAGAGTGGTCACCATCTCGCCGTAATTTCTGCTCTCCCAATCAATAATGTAGGCGTAGAAATAATCTGATGCGAGTTCATTGAATTCTTCATTCTCCATAACCTCCAACTCATCCAGACCATTAATTAGGTAATAAGTTGTCATACAGGTGATCACACGATCTACAGATACTAAAAGCAACTGCACAACAGGATCATTTACGTTTTCCAGAAGTTCGAAGTCATCCGCATCAATGGACTCAGGATCCACTAAATCTTTAAGATCCATTAGATCTCCCTCAAAAGCCAATATAAAGGCGTTTTTAGAAAGCTCATTGACTACAAAACCTAGCGTATGAGGTACAGAACCGATAATGGCTTCTTCCACTTTATAGAACATTTTAATGAAAAAGGGTTTTGATAGCAATCAAAACCCTTTAAACGAGACAATAAATTTATTATTTGGACAATTGAGCATTAATACGTCTTACGATGTAGTCAATGTCAAATGGCTTGCTAATGTAGTCGTTGGCACCCGCGTCAAGGCTAATCTGTTTGTTTTGATCGTTAGCAGACATTACAATGATCGGAATATGTTTTGTAAATAAATCATTTTTTAAATCTTTACATATGCTGGCACCGTCTCCATCTGGTAGCATCACATCCAGTATAAATAAATCAGGAACAGAGTCCTTTAATTTAGTCTTTAATTCGGCAAATGTTGACGAGAGTTGTAATTCATAACCTTCATCTTTGAGCAAAACTCCAATAATGTATCTGATATCTTCGTCATCTTCAAGTACATGTATTCTTTTAATCATAATTTGATTTGGCTTTATGTGGATTAGTTATAGTTACTAGCAACAACTTTGCCATTATTTCGCATTTATCCAGGCGGTGATATCGTCAATCAATAGAGAAGAAACATTACCAGGCTTTAAATATTGTTCTCTTGAACCCTTTTCAGTTTGAGTACTTAATAAGTGGTTTAGGTCAAGGTAAGATTTCAATGTAACATTCTTGCGTTGACCAAAAGCCGCTTTCCATAGATCAAAATCTGCCATAGAAACTTGAAAGTCATTCCCCCCTTGTGCAATAAACATCCGCTGTTTCAATTTTTTGGCCATTTCGACCTGGTTATAGTTATTCAGATCAACCCAGTAGGATGCTGGCAAACCAAGTATTAGCGAGTCTGACTTAATAGTAGTTCCCAAGGTCGTTAGTTTTGACTTTGCAAATTCTACTTGTGCATCCGTCATTACCTGCTTACCTGCCGCAGTAGTATCTTTTGTTAAAGCATAAATATAGTTGTTCTGCTCAACAATCAGATCAGTTAGCTTTCTTGCAGGAGCAGCTAATAAAAGTACCCCATTTAAATCTGGGGCGAAACTAGCAATTCTAGGAGCCAGCATACCACCCAAACTGTGTCCCATCAAATACAATTGCTTTTTATTTACTCCGGGAATAGTTCTCGCTAACGCAATCGCTGCGAGTGCATCATCCAATACTTCTTCCTTTACGGTGAAAGTACCTATGAATTCATTAGGATAAACAATGGTTCTTTTAACATAGCGTATCGATGCAATTCCTTTTACAGCCAATCCAGCCGCCAAATCTTTAAATGGCTTATTCGGACCAACAGTTTCATCCATATCGCTTGGACCTGATCCATGAACCAAAACCACCAAAGGGTAATTAACTGCCTTTTTTGGTGTGGTAAGAATGCCTACAAGCTTATGCTTTTCGGTAGTAACATAAATTTCCTTTTCGCTATATAATGTAGTATCCGCATAGGAAGGCTTAATGTAATCCATCGAAGGAGATTTCGGTTGTAAGAACAAGCCCACAATCTTTTCAGTTTTATTGTAAGCAATTGTAAAATTTTGACCGTCGTTTGCAAATTTGCCCTCAACTGAAAGCACAAAAAGATCTCCCTGTGATTTGCTGCTCAAAATATTTACGGTCTGAAGCTTACCTAATTTTTCGGATATTGAAGTCCACATCTCCTGAAGCTTTGCTGCAGGCACTTTAGCTTGAAAGCTGGCATCGAAATATACGTATGCTTCTGTGTATTTTTCTTCCGACATCAGTGCAAAGAAGTCTTCAGTTTTCCCAAAAAGATTTAGCATTCCCTGAGAAAAAGCAGATGTAGTGGAAAGTAGAATAAAGAATAAAAGAATGGTCTTCTTCATGAATAAGTTTGAATGGTTAGCTATTAAAAATTAACTGTAACAAAGTTAGCAAAATTTAATAAGTATATTCCGGCATCAATTATCCAAATAGCGCGTGACGCCCCCCAAAGTATGAAATTTAATATTGATCAGCAGTCTTTAACGGATTTGAATATTTTCAGTTCTGCATCCAACGCTGAAGCTATAGTCGGTATATTCAAATTCACGAAAACGATAGGCGGCAAAGAGATGATCTATGAAATGATGAAAAACCCTTCGTCGGACATAAAATTTCTTTCGAACCGAGTAGCCGCGATCTCCTGGTTTTTAAAAGGACACATTATTTTAGAACTAAGCAACAATCAGCTCGATTTGATTGAGCATTACCTAAAACACAACAAGCGTCACCTAAAAGGAAATATTCTAGATGCTACAGTAGATTTTATACAGAATAAGTTCTCAGCGGGGGCAGATTACTACATTGTGGAAAGCGGGCTCAAAAATTTTTTAAAGCTGGCTCAATTTCTTGAGGAATATCTTCAGGTAGTCAGTGATACCGACTCCCCCGAAGGGTTGAAATTACAAGCAAAACGAATGGTAGAGATTCTTGCATTGCCTGCAATAAGGAAGATGATCTCTATTAAACCGCAAAAACTTAGATTTTATCACTTAAGTAGGTTGGACGGTGTGTTTAGAAAACAACATAAAAAAGAAATGACCGAACTATTGAGATTGGTTTACGAGCTGGACGTTTACGAAGCGCTAGCCTATCTAACCATGCACAAAGGTTTAAGCCTGCCTAGCTACTCGGAGAGTGACTGCGCGAACCTATCAATTAAGGAACTTTATCACCCTGGAATTATTAATGCAGTAACAAATAATGTAGAAATTCAGGAGCACAACAATATGACCTTTTTGACAGGATCAAATATGGCCGGGAAGTCGTCATTTTTGAAAGCAACAGGTTTATGCGTATATCTGGCTCACATTGGTTTTCCTGTTTTTGCTAAATCGATGCGCACGACGATTTTTAACGGGATGATCACCACAATCAATCTTCCTGATAACATCAACGATGGCTTGAGTCACTATTACACAGAAGTCAGACGCGTGAAAGAAACTGCCCTACAATTAAGAGATGGAGGAAGAGTGTTCGTGATCTTCGATGAACTGTTTCGAGGTACAAATGTGAAAGATGCTTTTGACGCCTCACTACTGATCATGAATGAACTGACCCAAGTAAAAAGCTCGGTTTTTTTGATTTCTACCCACATAGTTGAGCTTGCCGAAGAGCTAAAGACGCATAAAAACGTATCCTTTAAATACATGGACACTTTCTTTGAACACGACCGGCCCGTCTTTACCTACAAATTGATGGATGGGATTTCTAAAGAAAGACTAGGTATGTATATAGTTAAAAATGAAGGGATTGTGGAAATAATTCAGGAAGCTGCAAGAAATCATTAAGCACAAAAAAGCGGGAACATTCCACAGAACACTCCCGCCTCACAAATAATACTCGTGTCTATTTGGTATTTTTCTTTTCTGTAACCTCAGTACGGATTTCCTGAGCAAGGTTTTTCAAATCCTGCATCCCTTTTCTTACTCTGGTTCCAGCTGCACCGTTTCCAGAATTGTAAAATTTAGCTGCATCTGCTTCAACCGATGCTACCAGCTCTTTAAGTTTTGTGAAATTTTCCATGTTTATTTTTTTATAAGTGTGTCGAATATAGGTTTTTATCATTGAAACAAGCACTTCTTGCTAAAAAGTATTTTTTTTAATAAAGTCTAGCCGGCCATTTACTCTCGAGCTTAGGCTACGATGGAATCCAAAATGGGTGTAAGCAGCAGGCCGGATTGCGTATTGGGTGAGGTCCTAAAAGTAATGATAGATATCAAACAATTGACAATCCGGGCTTTTTGCAATTTTAATTTATCCAAATAGAAAAAAGGCAATAATCAAGGTGACAATAACATTGAATCCCTGAGCAATTAAGAACGCGTAAAACGGTTTCTTGCTATTCTTTCCAAAAAGATCTTTAAAGTTGGTTTCCAGCCCTATGCTAGTGAATGCCAAAGCGAACCACAGACCTTGCAAATTCTTTAAACTCCCTTTCACCGCAGAAGAAACTTCTGCTGGAACAAAAAATGAAAATACTAACGAAGCCACGATAAATCCGATAACAAATTTTGGAAAGCGTTCCCAAATCACTTTCAAGGTAGGTTTCGCTGCTTCTTCCTCCCCCATTGGATGTTTCTTATAAGTCCAGTACACTGAAATGGCGAAAGCCGCAATTCCAAGCAATACATTTTGAGAAAACTTCACAATCGTACTGATCTTCAAGGCCTCCTCACCAACCAAAGTACCCGAAGCGACTACCGCACCGGTTGTATCTATGCTACCCCCTAACCATGCTCCGGTTACTGCCTGAGGAAAATGAAAGTAGGCGGCGATATAGGGCATGAAAATCATCATTGGTATCGCGGTTATGAGCACCATGGAAATAACGTAAGAAAGTTTCTTGGAATCCCCCTTTATCGCACCAGACGTCGCAATTGCCGCCGATACACCACAGATAGACACCGCACTGGATATCATCATTGTGAGCTCATCATCTACTTTTAACTTTCTACAAAGCCAAAATGCAAAATACCATACCGACAGCACCACCACAAGGGCTTGAATCAGCCCCAAAGATCCTGCCTTCAGAATATCAGAGAAGATTACTGTAGTTCCCAGTAATACCAATCCAATCTTTACAAACAACTCGGTGGACAATGCTAACTTAAACCATTCCGGTAGTTTCATAAAGTTTCCAATGATCAGGCCTATCGTCAAACTAAAAATCACAGCCTCCAGGTTCAATGCTTTAATTTGGGCATTGCCAGCAAGCACTAGAGCTACCATGGTCAATAGATAAACCACAGGAAATGTCCTTAAGTTAGCAGCTACAGATTTCCCTGTTAAAAGGGTACCTAAAGTAGAAATCACGAGTACAAAAAGGAATTGCAAGCCTATAATTTGTAAATTACTCGTAGAGCATACAGTTGTTGATAGCTCTGCTCCCGTTTTCCAACTAAAAGAAGGTACAGGTAAAATAAGACCAATAAAGGCCAAAAGGATGATGAGTCCACCAAGGATGACGACTACCCAGTCCTCATGAATAGTTAACTTTTTTTGTACTGACATTATTAAATTTTATGTGGTTTATGTGTTAGTTCAATAGAAAAGATATCAATAAGCGCTTGTCTGGCGGCATGGTATCCGCACATTCCATGTACACCACCACCAGGAGGAGAAGACGAAGAGCAAATGTATAATCCTTTCGCGGAAGTTCGGTACGGTGAGCGCCTCAGTGCTGGCCTCGTAAAAAGCTGACCCAGATCAATTACCCCACCATTAATATCTCCACCAATATAGTTTGGATTATAAGCCTCGACTTCAGCCGTGTTCATTGAATGTTTCGCCAATATAAGTTCTTTAAAGCCGGGTGCAAATCGTTCCACCTGTTGCTCTATGATAGCTGTCATGTCTTTAGTAGATCCATTAGGTACATGGCAGTATGCCCAGGCAGTATGTTTTCCCTCAGGCGCACGCGTATCGTCAAAAAGACTTTGCTGAGCAAGTAATACATAGGGCTTTTCCGAATGCTGACCTTGCCAGGTTATTTTCTCCGACAATGAAATCTCTTCAATCGTATTGCCAAGATGAACGGTTCCAGCTTTTCGTGTCTCTAATGCAGTGAAGGGTATAGGGCCATTAAGCGCCCAGTCGATTTTGAAAACTCCCATACCATATCGGTAACGCTCCAGTTGCCATTTATATAGCGACGAAAACTTGTGCCCCGCAATTTGTAACAGCTGTTTCGGCGTAACATCAAAAAGCACGGTCTTGGCAGATGGAAGATCACTTAGACTTTTAACAAATTGCCCGGTTTGGATCCGCCCTCCCAGAGAAATGAAATACGAAGCTAAGGAATTGGCAATCTCTTTAGATCCCCCCTGAGGAATTGGCCAACCTTTAATATGTCCGGCCGTCATCAAGACAAGCGCAACCGCTGAGGTACTCAGGTTTGACAATGGCTGTATCGCATGTGCGGCCATGCCTGCCCACAGTCCCTTTGCTTCTTTAGTTTTAAAACGCTTTGCAAAATAACTTGCAGAGGTTAATGCCTTAAAACCAAATTGTGCCATTGCAATTGGATGTTTAGGAAAATGAAGTGGAGAAAGCACATCTGAAGCGATTAAGGGCCAGTCTCTCACTACCGGACTAAAAATATCCAGGTAAGCTTGCTCATCAGCCCCGAGTAGCCTCGCAGTTTCTTCTACAGAACTTGTAAGTACCGCTGCGGTGCCATCGTCAAACGGGTGGGCTGCGGCTAAGTCTGGTTGTATATAAATAAGCCCATGATCAGATAAAGGTAAAGTCTCAAAAAAAGGAGATCCTAATGCAAGTGGATGAATGGCTGAACATACATCGTGTACAAATCCAGGAAGTGTAAATTCAGCGGAAGTAAGTCCGCCCCCAATTACATCTTTACCTTCAATAAGTAACACAGATAACCCCTCTTGTCTTAAAGTAATAGCTGCCGCAAGCCCATTCGGGCCGGAGCCAACAACTATAGCATCGTATTCCGTATTATTCATTTATAAAAAATTGTTTTGCCATCGTGAAGATATAAAATTTGTTTTAGCATTAATATTTTCCTAAACTGAAGGAACTTTCAGAGGTAAACCTATTTTCTTTCAAGTTTATCCATTATCAATAAGCTTTCCGGTAATCAAAGAACAACCATATCCGTCAGGGTTGCTAATAGCTAAACCAGAAAGTCGTACATTCACAACTGGCTTGGGATAACAGTTTTAGCGAGCCATTTAAACATGAATACAAAGATCGCAATGCTGACCATCGTCGGCTTCACCCTATTGTCTTTTACCAATTGTAGCTTTGTAAAAAATCTTAACCAATATGACCACGCAGCGGTAGTTACCGCTCACCCCGGAGCTACAACAGTTGGTTTGAACATTTTGAAAGGTGGTGGTAATGCCATTGATGCTACCATTGCTGTACAATTTGCTTTGGCGGTGGTTTACCCGAATGCTGGAAATATCGGTGGGGGTGGATTTATTGTCTATCGAGACAACAAAGGCATTTCGAACACCCTCGATTATCGTGAAAAAGCGCCAACAAACGTCTCCAAAGATATGTACCTGGACGAAAAAGGAAATGCCATAACTGATAAAAGTTTATTTGGGGCATTGGCATCCGGGGTTCCTGGTAGCGTAGACGGCATGGTACAAGCGCATACTAAGTATGGCAAGCTCGATTGGAAGAAGGACCTACAACCGGCGATCGACCTGGCAGAGAAGGGATTTCCCATCACTCCGCAACAGGCTGATGAACTTAATAGTCGCAAAGCCGATTTTCAAAAATACAACCAACTACCTGTTGCCTTTGTTAAAGAGGCACAGTGGAAATCAGGAGACCTACTGAAACAACCGGAGCTGGCAAAAACTTTAAAACTAATTCGTGATAAAGGTAGAGCCGGGTTTTACGAAGGCCCAATAGCCGCCGCCATAGTTTCCGCAATGAAGTACACGAAAGGTGTCATCTCCAAAGAAGACTTGAAAAATTATCATGCCGTTTGGAGAAAACCAGTAACCGGAATGTACCAGAATTATAAAGTTATTTCCATGCCACCTCCATCGAGTGGTGGGATAGCATTGCTGACTATGTTGAAACAGGTTAGTAAATACCCGCTAAAACGTTGGGGTTTTCAGTCCGACTCCACTGTCCAGCTAATAGTGGAAGCAGAACGCCGAGCTTATGCAGATAGGGCAACCTATTTGGGCGATCCTGATTATGTGAAAGTTCGCGAAAAAGAATTATTGGATTCGAATTACATCTTTTCCAGACTAGCTGATATGAGTTTTGACAAAGCTACTCCTAGTTCCCAGGTAAATCCGGGGAAAGTACCCGGTTACGAAAGCGAAGAGACCACACATTTCTCAATCGTTGACGGAGAAGGCAACGCAGTTTCTGCTACGACTACTTTAAATGGTTCCTATGGTTCTATGGTAGTGGTTGCAGGCGCTGGCTTTATTCTCAATAATGAGATGGATGATTTTTCAGTGAAGCCGGGCACACCTAATGTATACGGACTGGTGGGTGGGGCGGCAAACGCCATATCACCTGGTAAAAGAATGCTCAGCTCCATGACGCCAACGATCATCGAAAAGGATGGTAAGCTGGTCATGGTAGTAGGAACACCTGGTGGTTCAACGATCATTACCTCGGTTTTCCAAAGCGTCTTAAACGTTTTTGCTTTTGGCAAAAACATGCAGGAGGCAGTTTCTGCACCCCGCTTCCACCACCAGTGGTTACCCGACGAAGTATATGTGGAGACAGGTGCAATCTCAGAAGCCACCAGAAAAAGATTAACTTTGAAAGGTTATAAAATTGTTCAGAGAAGTGCAATTGGTCGTGTTGATGCGATCTTAGTGAAGCCTAATGGCAAGTTGGAGATAGGTGCCGATCCAAGAGGAAATGACACGGGAGGGGGATACTAGGTTCCCAATTTTTAAATAACAAACATAAAAATGGGTAAATACGCTTTAGTAACTGGGGCAAGTAAAGGTATAGGTCGTGAAGTTGCCATTCAACTTGCTAAACGAGGATATGATTTACTGCTAATAGCAAGGTCTGAAAACGAACTTCAGGAATTATCGGAGCATCTGAACTCCACCTATCACGTGAGTAGTTTCTATTTGGCGGCAGATCTGTCAACACCGGGAATGGCCGCGAAGGTCTCAGAATGGGCCAACAGTAAAACAACTTCCCTATCGGTTTTAATCAACAATGCAGGTTTCGGACTTTGGGGAAGTTTTGATGCTTTGCCAATTCATGCACAGATGGAAATGTTACAGCTCAACATCAATGCGGTGTTGGAGCTTACCCATCACTTATTACCTGGATTGAAAACACAGAAAGAAGCTTACATTCTAAACGTTGCGAGTACCGCCGCTTATCAAGCTATGCCATCCATGGCGCTTTATGCAGCAAGTAAGTCTTTTGTGCTTTCCTACAGCAGAGCGATTAGATACGAACTTAAAAATACGAATGTAGCAGTAAGCTGTCTTTCTCCAGGTCCTACCGCAACAGGATTTGGTAGTCGCGCAGGTCTGGATGCCTTCGCAGAATTGGCAGAAAAGTTCAATATGCCAGCTTCAGTCGTAGCGGAAATTGGAGTAAAAGGAATGTTTAAGAAGAAGCCTGAAATCATTGCAGGATTCTTAAATAAGATATCTGCTTATGGGGCCACATTTCTTCCAAAAGCACTTATCGAGCGCATTAGCGCAAATTTGTACCGATTATAAATGACTCACAAACAAGTAATAAACATCGTGTAGCGACATCGCTACCTTTCTTAATTTGGTTAAAAAATGGTTTCGTATGATAGACCTGATAACTAAAATTGTAGAGCCAGAAGCTATAATAAATTTCCAACTACTATTTAGAAAGCGTACTATTGTTTAATAATCCCTAACGATGAGAAAAACTCTAGAATATACCAAAATAGCTATTTGTGTTATTCCTATGTCGATAATAATGTTAAGCACATTATTTATTGCCACATTATCTTTATTGGCAGTGACTTCTGATAAAAAATAATAAATCTTAAATTATTTCCGTAGAACATTGGTAAATTGTTTAAAGCCGTCTTGATGTTATCCTGAAGTCGGTTAATAGACAATATTTCACGTAAAAAAGTTTTAGTAAAATGGAAGATAGATCTTTCAAATGTGAAGTAACAGCTTCTCAAAAAGATCTTCTTTGATAAAAGGCTTAGATATGTAATCGTTCATACCAGCTAATTTACATTTCTCTCGTTCCTCTGCAGAAACAGATGCTGTCATCGCAATTATAGGTGTAAAAAGATTAAGTTGCTTTCTAATACGAATAGTAGTTTCCCTCCCATCAATTTCGGGCATCTGGATATCCATGATTATCAAATCAAATTCTTTAGTAGTAAGCAATTCTAAAGCCGTAAAACCATTGTCACAAACGGTAGATATCACTCCAACATTGTCGAGCGTCTTAACTATTACTTTTTGGTTGATTAGGTTATCCTCAACAATAAGTACCCTTCTATCTTTTAATAAAGCAAATTTTTCACAGTCCGTAACTTCCCAAGTACCGGCCGTCGATGACAGGAATGGTAATTCAATGGAAAAACAGCTTCCAGCGCCAAGCCGACTTTCTACAGTGATAGATCCATCGTGCATCTCAACCAATTGCTTTACAATAGCCAGTCCCAAACCTGTACCTCCAAATTTTCTTGAAATGTCAATACTGGTTTGTGCAAAGCTCTGAAAAATATAACCTATTCGATCTTCAGGGATTCCGATCCCACTATCCGTGATCTTAAAAATTACTTTAAGAAAGGGCGAACTAAAACTACATGCAGTGATACTTATACCAACTGAGCCATGTTCTGTAAACTTAACCGCATTAGAAAGAATATTTACCAATATTTGATACAATCTCAGAGGATCCCCTATCACAAACAATGGAACCTTATGGTCTATCTGCCTGCTTAGCTTTAGATTCTTCTGAATTGATTTTGCCCTTATTGCGTCAAAAGCCTGATCAACAATATCGTTTATTTTGAAAGGTATATGTTCAAGCTCCATCATGCCTGCCTCAATCTTTGAAAAATCAAGAATATCATTGATCAATACCATCATATTTAATGATGATTGCTGTATAATTTTTAAATAATCGCGCTGCTCCAGATTAAGATCCGTACCATTAAGCAAATCAGTCATGCCCATTATTCCATTCATGGGTGTTCTTATTTCATGACTAATATTCGCCATAAACAGCTCTTGGGTAAGTCGGGCATGTTCAGCCTCTTCACGCGATTTCTTTAGACCATTTTCATGAAAAATTCTTTCAGTAATATCCCTACTGATATTTGCACAAGCAAAAACATCACCATCAGAATTCTTAATGGGATATTTTCTGGTAAAATAATAATGTTCTTTCCCATCAATAGTCACGGTTTCTTCTGTTTCTTTATATTCAGGATCTGGATTATTCCTCAAACTTGGATTATTAAAATGTAGCTTCTTTGTGGTTTGCAATTGCAAAAACTGTTTTCCAATAATTTGATCCGCCTCAAGTGCAACAAATGATTTAAAAGCGTTATTCGCATAGAGTATTGCACCGTATTTATTGGCTATGTACATACTTGTGGTAGTATTATCCAGAAGGAATGCCATCAAAAGCTCCTTTTCCCGATTTGCCTTTTCTTCAGCCTGTAACGCTAAATCATCTTTTCTGCTTTTATCTTCCGCTACTATGAACACACCACCAGCGGCTATCAGCAACAATATAGCAACTACGGCAATGATATTTGATTTCCTGGAGTTCTGAAATATTAATTCATTGTCAGCCAAAATGCCAGCCTTCAATAATCCTCTTAAATTGAAAAGATCAGTCCAAACATAATCCATTCGCTGTTCACCTTCATGAACAGCACTGTTTTGCAGCTGCTCTTTTTTACTCAGGTTCGAACTAATAAACCTCTTTTCAAATTCGTAGTTCTTCTTCAACCTTGACATAATAGTTACAGTACCAGAATCATCATTTATAACATATATCATTTTTATTAGCGAGGAATCTGATATGTTCTCATGCCAATTTATTTTTTCTATGAGGAAACTAGACGGTGACTCGACAAAAGTTCTAAAATACTGCTGATATGAACCTAAATTAGCACTAAACACATCTGCAAGATCTAATAATGATTGTTTTTTTAAAACTGACAATTGTGTTTGGTTGATTCGTTTCGAAGTAACGATTAACAGACAAACAGTGGTGAAGAGAAATAATAAAACAAGATAAACCGAAGTTTTCAGCAAACCTTTTAATCTCATGTGGATGAATGATTTAGTTTGGTAATTTTATAAAACTAACACTTAGTTATTTTAGAATGATTATAAATTACCTTACAACTGATGACGTTGTGTGCATAAAAAACATGTATATACTTAGGTTCATCTTTCGCTAAGTGTAAGTGGCGAGGCCGGCAAATTAGTGGCTAAAACTTAGAGGAAGGTAGTCGGCTCAAAAATCACTTGATATTACCGAAATACGCTTTTTCATAAGTAGCGTTATTAGGGTCCTTTAATAACTGGATAATAGTTGCTGGGCCCAGGTTTGCAGGTGCTTCCCAGGATCGGAGTGCCCAAACTATCTTTTTATCGGCAGTAAGCTCGATAGCCTGCACCGTGCGGCTACTTTCGCCAACCTTGCCATCCCATTGATTAAACCAGCTATTAACAAGCGTGTTGCCATTTGGCAACCGTAGGGCCACTTGTGGTGCTATCTTATAATCAGGCAACTCCTTTAAATCACAATTCCAAACCACGGCGCCGCTGTGGGTAACTTCGCGTACATAATGATCATTACTGGCTATCAATATATTACCATTCTTTATCTCCACGCCTGACCATGCGCCGGGTGCATCTATCGACATCAGTATCTTTCCATCTGTATCATACTCATTTACCTTACCCAAGTCCATATGCGCCACCAGCAAAGTACCTGCGGCAGTTAGGCGGGCATGCCTCACTTGGCCATGGGTACCACTCTTAAAAGGCAGCACAAACTCTTTCTCAACTTTATTAGTTTTTATATTGGTAATAAACACCTTCGCTGGGTTGCCATTTTGTACAAAAACTACCCTGTCGGTTCCTATCATCTGCGCGGTATGGGTTTCAAAACCTGAAGGCGCATCATAATGCCAAAGCACTTTTTTATCTTTATTGATCAAAGTAATGCCAAACTGGTGTGCAAACAATACGTTGCCGCTAGCCATCATTATGGCGTCGCTTATTTCGCCTTTTCCAGTAGTATCAATATAGCTCCAATTAATTTTACCATTGCGAACAATGTACATATTGCGTGCCTTGGCCTCACCTGCATAAAAAAAGTCATAACGTTTAAGGCCATCGCCCGGCAATGCATCCGGTGCTGATTTATTAATAGCGGCAGTTTGCGCTATGGTTGGCTGACTAAGACCGGCTATCAGTACTATTGCCAATGCGAAACGCATCAAATTGTTCACATTTTTCATTTTTCCAGTGATCAAGGTTTGGCGAATCTTGTTCTTGCTTAGGCATGCAGTTTTAAGTTTTAGCTTCATCTGTTATATTTGGTTGAAGGAGTATGGTCTTCCTTTATGCAAATTTGCAGAACGCTTTTGGTATTTTGTCGGCATTAGTATACTAGTGCAGGAAAAGTAAAAGCACACAAATCACATATAATTAGCAAATTATCTATTTTTTGACAAAATCAATGAAAAAGAAACCACTTAATTCCTCTTCGCTACTATTGTTGATCATTGGCAGCTTGTTATTTTTTGGCTGTGCCGATAAAAGAAAGGCTGTCAAACTATTACTACGCGCTACTCCCTGGCAGTTTTCGAAAGGAACAGCACTGAGTGTTCTCTCATCGAAAAAAACGAGTGCAACTTTTAAGGCGCCGTTTGACAGCAGTAGTTTTACAATCAAAATGAAGGTTAATCTGAAAGTGGGAAAGTCCCGGATCAATCTTCTAAATATTCCAGGAGTGCTGAGTGTGAATACTTTTCAATATGCCGTTAAGGATCGAACCCGCCAGAACTATCCCGCGTATCCAATGCACGATGGCTCTGTTCCAGTATTGGAAGCCGCTCTTCAGCTCCATTCTCCTACCGAACTGAAAGGCACTCGTGAGATGCCTATAGGCATTCCTTTGAATATGTTAAAAAAAATAGAAGGAGAACATGAAGTTGTACTTAATTTCTCAGGTGTTCGATGGACATTGTATGTCGACAACGAGCTTCTTGACAACGACTTCGCCTTAGGCTACCCTAAATGGGGAGAGCGAAGCACTTGGGAAATAAATCCTTCCGTAGTTGCAAATGCCGAGATCTCTTTCCCAGGAATTACGCCACAAAAAGTGGCATTAAAGAAGCCCCGTATTTCAAATGAGATTCAATATTGGACGCCTCAAGGGCATAATACCTGGGTGGGCGACGTCGCTACTTTCTATCATCAGGGACGTTATCATATATTCTATTTATTTGATCGCCGGGGCCATGGCAGCAAATTTGGAAAGGGAGGGCATTACTTTGAGCACCTCTCCACAACAGACTTCAAAACTTGGACTGAACACGATGCGGCTACCCCGATAGAGGAACAATGGGAAACATTCGGAACCGGCACCCCTTTTATCTTTGACAATAAACTTTGTCTTAGTTACGGCCTGCACACGACACGAATCTACCCTAAGGAAGAAACGACCTTACCCTTACAATGGGATTATTATAATAAACACGGATTCACAGGCTCCTTCCGCTATGATACTATTCCGGGATATCCAGCCGGATCCACTTATTCCATTAGTCAAGATGGCATCAGCAATTTCAAGAAAACTAAAATCTTATTTCACCCTTGTGAAAACCCAAGTGTTTATACAGATCCCCAAGGACGCCTACGCATGTTAGCTAATTATGGAGCAAAAGGAACCTGGGAATCTAAATCGATCGATGGAGGCTGGCGATCTATCAATGAGCGCTTTCCTCCGGGAGGAGACTGCACATTTTTCTTCCGCTGGGGAAATTATGATTACGTGATCGGTGGTTTTACCGGCTTTTGGTCAAAACCAGACAATGCATCAGAAGATAAATTTGTAGATGGGGTAAAAGCAGGGTTAGACTTTTACAATGGGATGAACGTACCTGCCGTAACTGAAATAAACGATGGCCGTTTCTTGCTGGCTGGCTGGATCCCTATGGCCGGTTGGGGGGGAGCGCTGACTATCCATGAAATGATACAATCTCCTGACGGCAGAATTGGAACTAAATGGATGAAGGAAATAATTCCTGCTACACAAAAAGAAAAATTATTGGCGAAAGAAATTAAAGAGACCCTCACTTTTAATACAGAATCCTCCTCTTTCCTACTAACATTTAATGTAGAGCCAGGTACAGCTATCGATGGGAAATTAGGTGCACTTTTTTGGGGAGCAAATGAAGAAAATAATGCCTGCGAAGTCCAATTTAGCCCTAAGGCGAAAAAAGCACAATATGGAAAAGGACAACTTCAGAATTTCTCCGGTATGGAGAAATCTTTACGTGAAGGAGGTTCTCCAAGTACTGCACGCAATTACGCTATTGAAAATTTGGCCGGTACAGATAAACCGTTTACCGTTCGCATGATCGTTAAGTACGAAGATAAATTTGGCGGCTCACAGATCGACACGGAGATTGCAGGTCAACGCACTATGATAGCTTTCCGCCCAGGCCTAAAGGTTGAGAAACTCTTGTTAAGAGCAAAAGAAACTGGTATTAAAAATGTTAAAATAGCGGCACTTAAATACTAAAGTGTGCACTTACCAACTTAAGTGTACACTTATCAAATTAAGCGTACACTTATCATTTTATCTGTACACTCCCCTCAGGTTAAGTGCAAAACCCTCTTTTCTCTAAATACCACATTGTAGGTTCGTTTCAGCAATTAAACAATGCTGCTCCTAATCATGGTAATATATATATTCAGCATTTCCCTATTTCAGGCACTAAAGAACAGCTTCAGCAGTTTATTACTAGTTGCCTCTCCTAGGTCCTGGCTTCGTGTCTCCTTCGTGTCTGCTTCGTGTCTGCTTGCGCGTGGCCCCTAGCAAACAGCCTTAAAGCACATAACTGAGCGGTATTCGAAAAGCTTCAGTACAAACTTCATATCAACCAGAATAGTTCATCTAAATAAACAGATTTGCAATGGCAAAACCGACATCTCTTATATTCCTATGAAAAAGGGTTTAATGTCCATGATGGCTATTATTACCTTCAGATAAAGGTAAAAGATCAACCTCTTTATGACTTCCCAAAAGGAAGAGACACTGAGCGATAAAAATAAAAAATTGGGCTGTTTAATTAGTCTATCTTGCACTAGATATCCGCATCGAGAAAAGGGAAGTCGTTAAAAATGAAACTGCACATAAAGAATATGGTTTCCGTCCGCTGCACCATGATAGTTAAACAAGAGCTATTTAAACTGGGCCTCCATTTTATTATTGTAGAACTAGGGGAAGTGGAAATTATGGAAAATATTTCTGCTGAGCAACGAGAGCAAGTAAAGATTGCTCTGCTTAGTTCCGGACTTGAATTAATGGATGATAAGCGATCCGTACTAATTGAAAAAATAAAAAAAATAGTTATTGAAATGGTACACCATACGGATGAACTGATCAAAATCAATTTTTCTGATTTTTTAAGCAGCAAGTTAAACCACGATTATACCTACCTGGCAAATCTCTTTTCGGAAGTACAGGGGACTACGATAGAGCAATTTGTCATCTCCCATAAAGTTGAACGGATAAAAGAGTTGATTATTTACGATGAACTCAATATAACAGAGATTGCATGGAAGATGAATTATAATAGTGTGGCACATTTATCTAATCAGTTTAAGAAAGTTACGGGGCTATCGCCATCTCATTTTAAAAAGTTGAAAGTTAAAAGAAGAAGTCCGATTGAAGAAATTGGCAATCAGGATGATAGATAGAAAATAAAACGCTGTAGAAACGTATGGTAGAGAAAGGTCATGGCTAAAATAAAAAAATCTGAAGAGGGCGCATTATTCATTGCCCAAAAAGAACTTGCATTTCAAATAGAAGAAAAGGAAAGATTGGAAGCCGAGTTATTTCTCGCCCGGAAGGAACTTGCTTTTCAGAAAGTGGAGAAAGGCAAACGTGCCGCTGAGCTTGGTATTGCAAATAAAGAGCTTGTTTTTCAGGACGAAGAGAAAGAGAAACGAGCTGATGAACTGATTATCGCGAATATAGAACTTGCTTTCCAAGATGAAGAGAAAGAAAAACGAGCCGACGAATTAGTTATTGCTATCAAAGAACTCGCCTTTCAGGATGAAGAAAAGGGAAAACGTGCAGCCGAATTGGGTATTGCAAATCTGGAACTCGCTTTTCAGGATGAAGAGAAAGAGAAACGTGCTGCCGAACTGATTATTGCCAATAAAGAATTGGTATTTCAAAATGCCGAAAAGGAGAAACGTGCTGCAGAACTGATCATTGCCAATAAAGAGTTGGTATTTCAAAATGCCGAAAAGGAGAAACGCGCTGCAGAACTAAGTATTGCGAATAAAGAATTGGTATTTCAAAACGATGAAAAGGAAAAACGTGCCAACGAGTTAATCATAGCCAACAAAGAGCTTGCCTTCCAGAATGATGAAAAAGAAAAACGAGCAGCAGAGTTATTCATTGCCAATACTGAACTTATTTTTCAAACTGGTGAAAAGGAAAAGCGTGCGGCAGAATTGGTAATTGCCGACATAGAACTCGACTTTCAGAACAAAGAGAAAGAGAAACGGGAGATTGCCAATAAAGAACTGGAAGCGTTTAGTTATTCTGCAAAATTAGCCTCTCAATATTCACTAAGTCTTATTGAAGCCAGTCTCGATCCTCTGGTTACAATCAGTACTGAAGGTAAGATTACCGACATGAACCAGGCGACGGTAAACATTACCGGTATTGCCCGCGAAAAACTGACAGGTACAGACTTTTTTGATTACTTCACAGAATCGCAAAAGGCACGTGAAGTTTATCTGAAAGTATTCGCTAAAGGTTCCGTAGCCGATTCACCACTTACTATCCGCCATAAGGACGGGAAACTTACCGATGTATTATTTAATGGATCGGTTTATAAAGATGATTGCGGAAATGTACTTGGCGTGGTGATTGTTGCCCGGGATGTTACTGAACAGAAGAAAATTGCTACAGAATTAACCGAGGCAAAGATATTTGCTGAAACAGCAACAGAAATTGCAGAAGTTGCTAAAAGAAAGGCGGAAAGTGCTACCCAAATAGCGGAAGATGCAGTGAAGGCCAAACAGCAGTTTTTGTCGAACATGAGCCACGAAATTCGTACTCCGATGAATGCCATAATCGGATTTACAAAAGTGTTATTGAAAACCGATTTATCGGTAAGGCAAGAAACTTATTTGACAGCTATAAAAGTTAGTGGTGATGCACTGATAGTACTTATTAACGACATACTTGATTTGGCGAAAGTTGATGCAGGGAAAATGTCATTCGAGAAAACGCCTTTCAAAATGGCCGCTTCCCTCTCTTCGATGCTCCATTTATTCGAGACAAAAATTCAAGAAAAGAATTTACAACTCGTCAAAGAATATGACCACAACATTCCGGAAGTTTTGGTTGGCGATCCGGTACGCCTACACCAAATTATTTTAAACCTGGTTAGTAATGCAGTAAAATTTACTGCAAAAGGAAAAATCACTGTAAGTGTACGCCTGTTATCAGACGATAATTCAGAAAAAGTAAGTATCGAGTTTGCAGTAACAGATACCGGTATCGGAATTGAAGAAGATACGCTTGATCGCATTTTTGAAAACTTTCAGCAAGCATCGAGCGGCACATCCAGGTTGTTTGGCGGAACTGGGTTGGGGCTCGCCATTGTTAAACAGTTAGTGGAATATCAGGGAGGAAAAATTAGCGTAAAAAGTAAAATTAATGAAGGTTCTACTTTTAGTTTTATACTAAGTTTTCAAAAAACTAAAGCAGAGGCGGTACTTGAAAGGGACATAGTGGAATTGGATATGGCTATCAAAAACCTGAAAGTATTGGTGGTGGAAGATATTACACTTAATCAATTACTAATGAAAACTCTTTTAGATGATTTCGGATTTGAAAGCGATATTGCTCCAAACGGGAAAATAGCCATTGAAAAATTATCCCGGCAAAACTTTAACGAGGAGAGCAAACCTTATGATATTATTTTAATGGATTTGCAAATGCCTGAGATGAATGGTTTTGAAGCTACAGAGTACATCCGCAATAAGATGAATTCTCAGATACCTATTATTGCGCTAACGGCAGATGTGACAACTGTTGATTTGGCTAAATGTAAAGCAGTTGGTATGAATGACTATCTGGCAAAGCCTGTTGACGAAAGGATATTATATAATAAAATAATGCATTTTGTAAAAAAATATGCAACTGCCATTCCTTCTTCTGAAGAATATAAAGATGTTTTGACGCCAACTGAGGCGGATGGCGGGCAACTGCTTGAAGCCAAGTGTACCAACTTAGAATATTTAAACCGCCGAACTAAGTCTAACCCGAAATTGATGATCGAAATGATTTCTCTCTATCTGGAACAAACTCCCTCCCTTTTAACAGCTATGAAACAAGGGTTGTTAAATCAAGACTGGAATTTGTTACAAGCTGCTGTACACAAGATGATTCCCTCATTTTCGATAATGGGTATTAGTGCAGATTTCGAAAATAAAGCAAAAAAGGTTCAGGAATATGCCCGAAAGATTGACAACACCGGCGAAGCAAGACCGGAGCAAATAATAAATTTTAGTGTGCTAAACGATTTGGTTTTAGAATTAGCAAAGGTATCTGAGCAAGCATGTACAGAACTAGCCAAAGAGTTACTGCTTTTAAAAAACACAAACAATGAAAAGCAATAAAAAAATAAAACTTTTTCTGGTAGATGATGATGCCGTATTTTTAAAATCTCTTGAGATAGAGTTTCTGGAACATGCTGACTTTGATATCGAAACATTTTCCACTGGTGAACTTTGCATAGAGAATTTATCTCATAATCCTGATGTGATTATCCTGGATTTTCACCTGGATGGTATTAATAAAACTGCCATGAACGGCATTGAAACACTCGATAAAATCAAGGCCTATGATCAAGATACCTCGGTTATCATGTTGTCTTCTCAGGATAAAATTGAGGTAGCCATAAGCTGTATGCATCATAAAGCTTTTGATTATATAGTAAAAAGTGAAACTGCCTTTATACGCCTGCAAAAAACTATCTCTACCATCTTCGGCTACAAAAAAATGGAAAAAGAGTTGAAGTGGTATATGGAAAGAATGTAGCCCATTTATCTTTTTCTTGAAAATGTGTGAATTACGCAACTTATTCCCAGAATTACACAACAATACGCATTAGAAAACACGCCATGTTTGTTAAGTGATAATACTGTCACACTTTCAACTACAAAATGAAAAATAACTTACTTAAAGCAGCCATGGCAATAGTCATAGTTGCGGTTATGGGAGGCTGTGCAAAAAACCACGATCTTACCCAGATCCCCACTGAAACAAAATCTTTATCAGTGGCATCAACAAATGAAGAAACCGTTTTGGCACCGCTACAAGGGATAAATCTTGGGGTTGCTGGCAATTTTGCAATCCTATCCAAAACCGGAATTACAAGTGTTTATAAATCAACGATTACTGGAGATATCGGAACTAGTCCGATTACTGGAGCAGCAATGGTAGTTAGTTGCGGAGAAGTAACAGGTAACGTATTCTCTGTTGATGCTGCAGGCCCTGCTTGTAAAACAACCAGCGCTACAATGCTTACAGCAGCCATCGGCGATATGCAAACTGCATACACTGATGCAGCCGGGCGTATAAATCCAGATTTTTTAAATTTAGGTGCCGGAACAATTGGTGGAAAAACACTTACACCAGGATTATATAAATGGACAAGTTCTGTAACCATACCAACCGATATCGCTATTGCAGGCGGACCCAATGATGTTTGGATATTTCAGGTTTCGGGAAATCTTAATATGAGCTCTGCAGTGAATGTTACATTAAGCGGCGGCGCACAAGCAAAAAATATCTACTGGCAAGTAGCTGGAGCCGTAACCTTCGGCACAACAAGCCATTTTGAAGGAAATATTTTAGGTCAAACGGGTATTCATTTGAAAACGGGAGCATCCATCAACGGAAGACTGTTGGCGCAGACTGCGGCAACTCTTCAAATGAATACGGTAACACAACCACAGTAAGCTAAGTCACATAGAATAGAAAAAACTGGCAATACACTTGTTTTATGACGGATAGTTAGTACTATCCGTCTTTTTTATGGTTGCAATTTGTCGTTTACCGGTGATTTCTTCAAAGGAGAAATCGGAGGAATTTTCGATCCTACTTTTAAATAAGTTAAAATAGCCATTGTAGAGGTAGACCGATCCTCGTAATATCCATAGTACTCAAAGCATACTCAGAGTACATTCGTTGGGATAAGGGCGGCCTTTACGCACTAATACCGCAAGGAGTATCCTAGGAGATACCTCTGAGCTCCGGTCTAGAATGAGTTTGTATAGTCCTAGAATAGCTTTACACTAGTCCTGGAAAAACTTGACATCGTCCTAAATTGAACTTTACATGTCCTGGTTAAACATTACATGCTAATTATCCCCTAATATAGCAATGGAATTTTGTTGTTGTTGAATTTTACGGTCCCATTTTTCTTTTCTATAGTTTTTCCAATTTTTGTTTAATTCTCCCAGCTTTTTGTGCG